>Ga0214919_10000929_pt1 | contig 49580 bp, 32 predicted proteins | sample LL1503_MetaG_FD_177994 | JGI IMG/M metagenome (GOLD analysis project Ga0214919, IMG submission 177994) | Freshwater microbial communities from Lake Lanier, Atlanta, Georgia, United States - LL-1503 | ecosystem: Environmental > Aquatic > Freshwater > Lake | place: USA: Georgia | collected...
GTTTTAAACATGGAAAATCGGCTCTAACACATTGGGAAGTCATTGAAAGAAAAGAAGGTAAAACGAGGGTGATCTTCAAGCCAATCACAGGTAGGACACATCAACTACGTGTGCATGCCGCTCATTCCTTGGGACTGAATGCACCCATATTAGGCGATGACCTATATGGAAAAATGGAGAATCGATTGCATTTGCATGCTGCCAGAATCATTTTTTCACATCCCATCAGTAAAGAATCAATGGATATAAAATGTAAGGCTCAATTCTAATGTTATCTTATCTTTAATAAATCAACAAAAATTTAGTGATGTCTTTAAAATAGCTAGTTTTGTTACAAATAATTAAATGTCAATGTTTTCAAACCTCTCCAAATCCTCTAACATGCATTTATTTTCAAGAAAAAATTACGTTTCAACTAGCTATTTATTAGTTGTTTTTTTATTATTCTTTGTTGGTAACAAGCAATTATTTTCTCAAGGTGGCACCTTAGCCAATCCTATTTTTAGTGAAAAATTTGGCGCCTTAGCAAACAACACTGTTATAACCAATACCAATACTGCTTTTAGTTACGTACGTGTAGGTACCGGTGCTGTTGTAAGCATTCCAAATCAAGTAATAGCGTCAACGCCATCGAATTTCACAGGAAGTTCTATGATTATTAGTGCAGCTACCACCTCCATTTCCACAGTTGACAAAACAGGTTTGACCGCTTTTTCAAGTGGAACATTCACTTTTAGCTTTAGAACTCCTGCTTCGCTTACGAGTGCTGTGTTATTGAGCGGAGTTGGCACGGGTGCTTCGTTTGGTTCGGCAAATGGATTTACAGGGGCTCAATTATCAGCCGCTTTCCAAGTATCGGGTACTAATTTACAAATCCGAAGTAACGGCGCTTGGACAACTGTTCAATCCGTTTCACCTTCCACAAGTTATTCAATTTGCATTGTTTTTAATAACACAGCAGGTTCATTAAGTTATGGTTCCTCCACTACCCTTCCTACAAATAAATGCCATGTATGGATAAATGGAACCTACGTAAATGAATACGCAACAGCAACAGCGGGTTTATCTGCATCTGCTTTTAGAATATATGCCACAACGGGTTCATTTGAAGTTGATAATGTAGAGGTATATAATTCTTTGCCAGTTGTAGTGTCCTCTGCTCCAGTAATTACTAGCATTACTGCCGGAAGTACCTTACTTTCAGTTGCCTTTACCCCACCAACATCCAACGGCGGTTCTGCTATATCGAACTACCTCTATTCTATTAATAATGGTGTTAGCTATACTTCAGCAAATTCAACTACTTCTCCCATTGTAATAACAGGCTTAACAAATGGTGTTACCTACCCAATTTTAATCCTCGCGGTAAATAATGCCGGTAATAGTCCCGCTAGTAATGCCATGAATGGAACACCTGTAGCAGCGAATACGGCTCCTGTATTATCTACTTCAGCAGCAAGTAATATAACTGCTACAAGCAGCAATTTATCTGGGACGATTACTTCTAATGGAGGCGCAAATATCAGTGCAAATGGATTTGTATATAGTAGTTCTAATTCAAGCCCCACTATTGGAGGGGCAGGCGTTACGAATGTTGTAATTGGATCAGGAAATTCTCCAATAAATGGAAGCATTACAGGTTTGAATGCCAACCAATTATATTATTTCCAAGCCTATGCAACAAACAGTGTAGGTACTAGTTACGGAGGCATTTTAACCTTTACGACCTTGATACCAACTGCGCCTGTTTCGACCAATGCCAGCAGTATTGGTTCGTTTGGATTTACTGCCAATTGGAATGCTGTTGCGAATGCGAGTAATTACTTTTTAGATGTTTACAACCCCAATTATCCTGTTACAACTGACTTAATAATCAGCGAATACGTGGAAGGATCTGGAAATAACAAATACTTAGAAATATACAACGGGACATCTGCTACCACTAATTTAGCGAATTATCAAATTCGAATTTATGCAAACGGAAGCCCAACAGTCACTTCTACGATTGCCTTATCAGGAACCTTAAACCACGGTTCAACCATCATTGTTAAAAATAATAGTGCCTCACTAAGTTTACCGGCGGGTCTTACCGTTCTGTCCTCCTCATTTATGAACTATAACGGCAATGATGCCGTAGCAATTTACAAAGTATCTACTTCCAGTTTTGTAGATATTTTTGGCGTCATTGGTAGCGACCCTGGAGCAGCATGGACAAGTGGAAGTTTGAGTACCTTAGATAAAACATTGCGCAGAAAAACTACTGTTACTGGGGGAATTACAAGCAATCCAGCAGGTACTTTTACAAGTTTAGCAAGCCAATGGGATGTATACAATATAGATGTGGTGACAGGAATAGGAGCACATGGAGCAGGTATTATCTACCTAGCTGGCTATCAAAATCTATCCGTGGGAAATGTATTATTTAATGTCGTAACCGGCGCAAGCCACAGCACTGAATACCATTATGTAGTTCGTGCATACATTCCAAATGGGACAAGTAGTAACTCAAATGAAATTATTGTCTTTACATCATATTATTCGGCATTACCCATTGAACTTCTATCGTTCCAGGCAAATTGCACGAACGGAAATTCGGTGGATATAAGTTGGATAACTGCTTCAGAGCATAATACAGATTATTTTCTGATAGAAAAATCAAGCGATGGACTCACATGGGGGTTGCTTGCTGAACAAAAAGCTGCTGGAAATTCTTTTGAAGAAATTCAATACCATGTTTATGACATAGCACCCAAGTCTTCACAAGTATATTACCGACTAAAACAAATAGACATCGATGGTAAATCTGAAATGTTTGATCCGGTTACCTTTCATTGTAACGAAGAAAACGATGCCATTTATTCGTATCCTAATCCAAGTAACGAAGAGTTCTCAATTGCTATTAAAGCTCATTCTTCAGACCAAAAAGGAAACTTACAAATACTTAATAGCCTTGGTAAATCAGTTTATTCTAGCAACTATAATTTAGTTATCGGAAATAATAATATTCATGTTAATGCAGGTCCTTTAAGCCCAGGTGCCTACACAATCGAAATAAACAACCAGCGATTCAAACATATTATTTACTAATTTTTCTGGAATTTAATTTTGAATTACTTTTTTTTCGTAAAATTGTTGCAGAAAATTTAATCTTTAAAATAAAAATTATGAAAAAAATAGTACTTGGAATGACTTTTCTCCTTTTTATCTCTCAATCAAAAGCACAAAATTTAGGTTTCCAATTGGAAGGCCAACTAAAAGGAATGGAAAGCTCTACTTGGTTGTTAAATAAGAACATTTCTGATAAAGGCGCTGAGCAAGATTACGCACCAGGATGGGGAACCACTTTTGGTTTAGGAATAAATGGTTATTTCAAATCGGTAGGTTTAGGGGTTGAATTTTTAGGAGGAACACACAAAGGTGCTTATAAAGGATCTGTTGGAGCAATTGACTACACATCAGTAGTGCAATTAAAGCAATTTCAAATTCCAATACTATTAAAATTACGAAGCGAAAATGGTGGCTATTTTGAAATCGGCCCTCAATTCAATATGATTTCTTCAGCACGCTATACTTATGATGAAATTGTAAATTCGACTTCAGATGTAAAATCGAATTATCAATCCTACACGTCAGTCGTGATGGGATTTGGAGCAAATATGCAATTATTAAAAAGTATTCCATTAGGCTTGTTAATAGGTATGCGATTGAATTATGGATTTAAGGATGCTAAAGGTGTCGATGCTTTCGGCAATAGCTTAAGTAATAGTATCTTCTACCCTACCTATGAAAAAACAATGGCTGTTTCAGCCGGTCTACAAATTGGATTCAGCTATAAGTTTAATTAAGCACATCTATATTTCTCGGGTATTTTAAGAATTCTATTATCTTTGACACCAAAATTAACCAATGGCTACAACTGCAGAGATACGAAATGGATTGTGTATTAGACACAATGAAAAATTATTTCAGATTATTGAATTTCAACATGTAAAACCTGGAAAAGGCCCCGCCTTTGTGCGTACAAAAATGAGGCAAATTGAAACCGGAAGAGTAATAGAAAATACCTTTTCAGCTGGACATAAAATTGAAATTGTACGTATAGAAAATAGAGAATACCAATACTTATATCAGGAACCAGAATCATTTGTTTTCATGAACAATGAATCCTACGAACAAGTTAACATTCCTTTAAAAATGGTTGAAAAGCCTGATTTTTTACAGGAAGGTATGGTAGTAAATATTTTGTTTCATGCCGAAGAAGAAATGCCATTAGTGGTGGAATTACCCATGTATATTACGGCGGAAGTCACCTACACAGAGCCTGGAGTAAAAGGAGATACCGCTACAAATTCAATGAAGCCAGCTACTATTTCAACGGGCGCTGAAGTGAAAGTTCCCTTATTTATCGCCAACGGTGAAATAATCAAAGTAGATACAAGAACTGGTGTGTACGTTGAACGCGTAAAATCATAATTGAGACCATCCCAAAACAAAAAACAAAAAATAAAAAATGAAGAATACAGCTCTTTCACATATTCACGAACAACTTGGTGCCAAAATGGTTCCTTTTGCAGGTTACAATATGCCTGTTCAATATGAAGGCGTAAACGCTGAGCATGAATGTGTGCGTAATCACGTTGGTGTATTTGATGTATCTCACATGGGTGAATTCGTAATAAAAGGCCCTAGTGCTTTAGCGTTGATTCAATCGTTTTCTTCCAATGACGCATCCGTTTTGGTAGACGGAAAGGCGCAGTATGCCTGCATGCCTAACGGAAAAGGAGGTATTGTGGATGATCTTATCATTTACCGTGTCAATTCAGAAGAATATTTTATTGTTGTTAATGCTTCTAATATTGAGAAAGATTGGGATTGGATGAGCAAACACAATACAATGGGTGCAGAAATGCATAATCTTTCGGATGCTTATTCTTTATTAGCTATTCAAGGTCCAAAAGCTGCAGAAGCGATGCAATCATTGACAGAAATTGATCTTTCTTCCATGGTTTATTATACTTTTCAGCATGCCACTTTTGCAGGTATTGAAAATGTAATGATTTCCGCAACCGGTTATACAGGATCTGGGGGATTTGAAATTTATGTGAAAAATGAAGATGCCGAAAAGGTATGGAATGAGGTGTTCAAAGCGGGTGATGCTTTTGGCATTAAGCCGATTGGTTTAGCTGCCCGTGATACTTTACGATTAGAAATGGGTTTCTGTTTGTATGGAAATGACATCGACGACACAACCTCTCCATTAGAAGCTGGTTTAGGATGGATAACCAAATTCACCAAAGATTTTGTCGATTCAACTTTCTTATTAGCTCAAAAAGAAGCTGGTGTAACACGAAAACTAGTCGCTTTCGAAATGATTGACCGAGGAATTCCACGTCACGATTATCCCATCCTTAATGCCAATAACGAAGTAATTGGAAAAGTAACTTCTGGAACGATGTCACCCAGTACAAAAAAAGCAATTGGAATGGGCTATGTAGCAATCAGTCATAGCACACTTGATTCTGAAATTTTTATCGAAATTCGAGAAAAAGGAATAAAAGCTAAGGTGGTTAAAGCGCCTTTTTACAAGAAATAATCATGAAAGCGAATGATTGAGCATAAAGCAGTAAAAAAAACAGACAAACAAAAAATTTACGTGCGCTAATTATATATATATTCAAATCATAACTTAAAAATCAAATAAAATGGAAGTAAAAAAGATAAGTGGAACTAAAATTGGCGGTGTTGTATTTTTTGGCTGTATGTTTATTGGAGCTGGCATCGGAATGCTATTTAATGAACAAGAAATTGGCGGTGCATTTGGAATGGGAGTTGGATCTATTGCAATGGGAGGAATTTGGGCTTATTACAGACAAAAATAATTGCTATTAAGCTGTATAAGATCTACTTACATAGCATGAAGCTGTCGCTAGCGGTAATTATAAAGAACAAGATATATAATCATTAGTAGCCGATAAAAAAATCAAGTCGCTGATTATCCTTCTACGCCTTGGCGCAGCATTTCACTCATCAAATAATAATTGTGTACCGTGCCTCTCAACTCCGCTCGATGCCCTTTAAGTAAATCGAGCGCAGTCGAGAGATACTTAAATCAAAACGTATCGTAGTTTCGGTGTATCTTAGGATTGGGGATAATTAATTCTTTATGACAATTTTCCGATTTTTTCCGCCGGGGCGGAGGACAATTGTAGTATATAAATCAAACACCACATTCAATAAATAAGGCATAATCTTGTTTAGTCAGTTGTTAAATAATATTCACGACATTTTTTTTAATGAATACAAACGGAATAAAAAATTGGGCTGCAGATGACCGCCCAAGAGAAAAACTATTATTAAAAGGAAAATCAGCTCTTTCTGATGCGGAATTAATTGCAATCATTATTGGATCTGGTACGCAAAACCTAAGCGCATTGGACGTAGCGAAAGATATACTAAAAGAGTTCAATGGCGATTTATTAAGATTTTCAAGGGTGCAAACTAATGAACTAATGAAAATTAAAGGAATCGGTCAAGCTAAAGCTGTAAGTATAATTGCTTGCCTAGAATTAGGTCGACGAAGACAACAAGCCTCCAAAAAAGAAACCATAAAAATCACTCAGTCCTCCCAAGTTTACGATTATTTACGCCCCTACCTTTCCGACCTACAACACGAAGAGTTTTTTGCAATTTACTTGACTAATAGCAACGAAATTATTCAGCACAAACAAATTTCGATCGGTAGCATGACCGGGACATTAGCCGATGGCAAAATTATTTTTCGAAATGCCCTAGCCTTGCATGCTACTGGAATAATTCTTAGTCATAACCACCCAAGTGGCAATCGTAAACCAAGTCAAAAAGATATTCAATTGACAAAACAACTCGTTCAATTTAGTGAATACATCGATTTATCTATCCTTGACCACCTTATTTTCACGGATAATGGTTATTTTAGCTTTGCCGATGAAGGACTATTATAAATTATGATTAGAAAAAAAATTATCACCATAATTGGTGCTCGTCCACAAATAATCAAAGCCGCTGCTATCAGCAGAGCTATACGAGTTCATTTTTCAGATAAACTGGAAGAAATTATTGTTCATACTGGACAACACTACGATGAAAATATGTCAGAAGTGTTTTTTACAGAATTGGGAATTCCAACTCCGAATCATAATTTACAAATAGGAAGTGGCAACCACGGTGCCCAAACAGGTAGAATGATGATTGGATTAGAAGAAATATTTATCCTCGAAAAACCGGATGCCGTTCTAGTATATGGCGATACTAACTCAACCGTTGCTGGCGCTTTAACTGCGGCAAAAATGCACATTCCACTTATTCATGTGGAGGCGGGTTTGCGCAGTTTTAACAAAGCGATGCCAGAAGAAATTAATCGAATTGCTTGCGATCATATGTCCACCCTACTTTTTACACCAAGTTTCAATGGATTGGAGAATCTAGCCAAAGAAGGATTTGAGATGGCAATCCACACCAAAGCAAGTATCGACAAAGCGAATATCTATCATTGTGGCGATGTAATGTACGATAACAGCATGTATTTTGCCGAACTATCAGCACAAAAATCCACTATACTTAATGAGCTGGGAATTACCAATGAAAAATTTATTTTGTGCACGATACATCGAGATTCAAATACCGATGATGCCGATAAGTTGAATGCTATTTTCTGTGCTTTATTAAAAATTCAACAAGATTCAGGATGGACGATCATACTGCCGCTTCATCCACGGGCACGTAAAAAAATGGAAGAGGGATTACTACCCGAAACAAAAGCTTTATTAGCTTCAAATAACAAAATTCAACTGATCCCTCCTACCGGTTTTTTATCTATTATAGCACTCGAAAAAAATGCGCAATTAATTATTACCGATAGCGGCGGCTTACAAAAAGAAGCTTTCTTTTTTGGAAAACCTTGTATTATATTACGTGAGCAGACAGAATGGATTGAAATCGTTCAGAATGGAAATGCCCTGTTGGCAGGAGCTGATGAAACTAAAATCATTCAGGCCTTTAATACGCTAAGGTTGCGTAACGATTTTACATTTCCTAGTTTTTATGGCGATGGTAAAGCAGCAGAATTTATTTGTTCAAAAATTATTAGCGATTTATAATGCTTTTTATTTACTCCGAAACCATATCAAACAGACTTGTTTACACCCTTGACTTTATTTTTAAGACAAGGGAAATTGACTATGTCCTATGTGATGATTTCGTAGCATTTGAAAGGCTTGATGGTCAGCGACTTAATTATTCTGACCGACATTTTGAGAACATTAAAAAAATACTACCCTCCCCCCTTCTTTTTGATCAAAAAATAAAAGAATACGATCTAAATAGAGGAGAATTTAACGGACTTGATTGCATTCAATTCGATGATGTGGTAGATCCTCTTGCCAGTATATTTTATATTCTTAGCAGAATGGAGGAATATAATACCAAGTTACGCGATAAACACGGACGATTTGAAGGAAAAAATTCAACTTTATTTAGATTCGCATGGCATGAAAAAGCTATGTGTGATCGTTGGAGCGAAGCAATTTTAGATTTCCTTGCTATTTCATCAAATTCCAAAAGTAAAGACTTTCAGTTTTTGCCTACTTTCGATATTGACAATGCCTATGCCTATAAGCACAAAGGATTTATTCGTTCATCTTTGGCAAATTTACGAGATGCCATTACCGGACACACACGGCGATTATTAGAACGTCAAAATGTACAAAGTGGCTTAAAAAAAGACCCCTTTGATACCTATGATATTATTGAAGAAACTCAAAACAAGGGTTTTTCTGTTCTTCTATTTTGGCTGCTTGGGGATTATGCTAAATATGATAAAAACTTATCCTATAAACACCCAAAACATCAAAAATTAATTCGGAGAATGAATGAGCGAGTTGAAATAGGCATTCATCCCAGTTATAAATCAACTACCTATTATTATTATTTGCACCAAGAAATTGAACGATTAGAAGAAATTATCGCTGAGAGGGTGCATAAAAGTCGGCAGCATTACTTAAAACTAGAGTTTCCACTAAGTTACCAGTCATTAATTGACAATGAAATCACCGATGATTACACCATGGGTTATGCAGATATCGTTGGATTTAGAGCAGGGACGGCCCATTCGTTTCTTTGGTTTGACCTTTCTACCAATGCAGTCACGACATTACGCATACATCCATTCGTCTATATGGATGGCACCTTAAATCAATATTTAAAACTCAACCCTACGGAAGCAAAAGAAAATATCCAGCATCTATGGGAAGAAGTTAAAAGATACGGAGGAGATTTCATTTTCATTTGGCATAATGAAACGCTAGGTGAAAAACGAAAATGGAAAGGATGGTTGGATGTGTATTATTTCACGCTTGAATTGAAAAATAAGTAGACATAAATTTATAATTCAAAATACATTTATCCTTATTCAACTCATACCAACTATTATATGTGGCTAAAGCCAACTCTGCTTTTCTCTTTTTAATCGCTTGCTTAAAAGCAAGCTCAAGAGATACAAGAGAATATATAACAACTATCTATTCAGGTTGGCTTTAGCCAATCTATAGTAAAAAAAACTTCCTATTTTGCTTTAGCATCTTTTTTTTTACTTTTCTCACTCTTAACTAAAAGCAAGCTCAAGAGATACAACAGATTTTATAATAATTATCTATTCAGTTTGGCTTTATAACCATTTTCTATTTATCTAACTACTGACTAAAAGCAAGCTCAAGAGATATAACAGAATATATAATAATTATCTATTCAGGTTGGCTTTAGCCAAACTATAAAAAAAAACTTCCTATTTGGCTTTAGCATCATTTTCTACTTTTCTCACTCTTAACTAAAAGCAAGCTCAAGAAATATAACAGATTATTAAATCATTTGATCATTGTAAATTAATGAATGAAATTGCTCTTTTTATAGCTAATAAAAATTTTAGAACTATTTAACAATTTTATTTTATCTATTCAGGTTGGCTTTAGCCAATCTATAGTAAAACAACCTTCCTATTTGGCTTTAGCATCATTTTCTACTTTTCTCACTCTTAACTAAAAGCAAGCTCAAGAGATACAACAGAATATATAACAATTATCTATTCAGGTTGGCTTTATCACCATTTTCTATTTATCTAACTACTGACTAAAAGCAAGCTCAAGAGATACAACAGAATATATAACAATTATCTATTCAGGTTGGCTTTAGCCAAACTATAAAAAAAAACTTCCTATTTTGCTTTAGCATCATTTCCTCTTTGATCGCTTGCTTAAAAGCAAGCTCAAGAGTTCTATTAGAGATAAATAAAGTTTATTAATTACAGTTTGGCGATTGTCTCACCAAAAACGAATAAAAACTTGCAGACATCTTATTTATCAATCAAATTAAATCGAAGAAAAAATTCAAATCCACCTCTAGTTTTGGAAATTTCGTTGAGACTCGAAATATTTAAATCGTAGCAAAAACCGGCTGCGTATGGACCTAATTCATACATAAACTTAATTGCCATTGCATCTTTAAACCGATTGAACAAGCCAATAGAAAAAGCAGTCGGTTGATGAATCCCCCCACTATTTCTGGTGCTCAATTGAGTTTTGTAATATAATCCATAAAGTATTTCCATTGCTGGCCCTTGTTTTTGAAAATAAATTCCCGGTAAAATACTCCCTTTAGAATTTGGAATGGAAATAGTAGAATTAACGAATGCAGTCCAACGCACATACAATTTATCATCCCCTTGATTGAGGAAAGAATTACTTGGTCGATTTAGATGATAGGCCGCCAAACCAACATTTATATTGCTAAAATTAGATTTCACACTCGCGTGTTTATCTCGCTGATAGGAATACAAAAGACCTGCACCTGCATCAAAAAATGAATAGCTAGGTATATTTAGCACTTCATTACTTGGCAAAGAACTATTATACACGGTTCCATTATATTGACTGGTCCATCTTCCTCCATATGGATCAATTGATCTTTGTCCAAATCCACTTGAAATTCCTAAGCCAATCTTGTTGGATTCATCCAACATTAAATGATAGGCAAGATTTACATTCACTGAGTTTGATGTGATTTTCAAGTCCCCAACTTGATCATTGAAGAAACTGAGACCACCAGCTATGATTCCACTTTTTTTCCTTTTTTTATCATTAAATCTTCCATCAACGGAAGCTGCCATCGTTTTATATGGTATGGCAACACTATTCCATTGACTTCTATAATTTAGTACCCCATTTACCGTGGAATTTGCCCCGCTCAACGCAGGATTTAAGAGGAGTGGAGAATACTCTATTTGTGAAAAATGAACATCTTGTGCATATGAAATTGTACATGTACATGCTAGTATCGCTACACACCTTAAGATTTGACTACTCAGTATTTTCATAATTTTATCTAACTAAGGTTACATTACCAGACTCAACAACACGAGTACCATCAAATAAGGTTCCCACAAATTTATAGGCAAATACGCCTGCATTTAAAGGTTTATTTCTAAACGAACCATCCCAACAATTGGACAAATCACTTGTTTCGAATACCTTCTCTCCCCAACGATCATACACCGCATAATTAAATTCAGCTATACAATTTCCAAAGACACAAAGCCTATTGTTTTCTGTTGGCCCTCCATCATTTGGTGAAAAGACAGTTGGAATGAAATAATCATTACAATCTATTTCTACAATTATTGTGACATCTGCTGTTCCACTACATCCAGCTGCATCTGTTCCAGTCACTGTATAAATTGTGGTGGAAGTAGGCGTTGCAATTGGATTTGAACAAGTTATGCAATTTAATCCAACGGTTGGTGACCAACTATAGGTAAGAGCGCCGAATGCATTCATCTGGACAGATTCTCCTTCAGTTATAGTAGTTGAAATTGGAGTGGCGTTTATCGCAATCGATCCTAAACTCGAAACAGTATACGACTCACTAATTGAACAACCATTTATATCACTTACTTGTAAGGAATAATCTCCGCTTGCTAAATTCATTAATGAAGAGCTAGTTTCCCCATTTGGTGTCCACAAGTAGGTATAAGCTCCAGCACCTCCAGCTACGGATGTGATAATCTGCCCGTCCACATTAGGGCAATTTACCGCAGTTATTGTTTCAGTAATTAGTATTTGTGTCGGACTAGTAATAGTTATGGATACGGTGCCAATACATCCCACAGCATCTGATACAGCAACATTATAAATTCCTGCCGTTAGATTGGAAGCACTCGCTCCAGTTCCACCTGCTGGTGACCATAAATAAGTATATGGAGCAGTTGCTCCACTTGCTGTGACCGATGCAGAACCATCACTTAATCCATAACAAGAAACATCCGTAGTGGATTGTATGCTTACTGTTGGACCGCCAATATTTGAAACGATAATATCCATATTACTAACACAACCATTCGCATCTGTGACTACCACATTATAAATTCCACCATTTATATTTGAGGCAGTAGCTAAAGATCCTCCAGAAGGAGACCAAGCATAGCTATAAGCGCCAGTTCCACCTGAGGGAATTACAGTTGCTGATCCATCATTAACGCCACAATTCGCGGGGATAATATTAGATGATACCAAAGTTAGTAAGGGAGGTTCAGAAATGATTATTGTCGTTAATGATGTACAGCCATTTGCATCTGTAACTGTAACATTGTAGGTATTTGCCAATAAGGCATTTTGAGTAGCTCCACTCAATCCACCCGGCATCCAAGAATAAGTTAAGGTGCCAGCGCCTCCAGTTGCTGAAACAGTTGCTGAACCATTATTCCCATTGAAACAGGAAACATTTTGACTTGAAACTAGGGAGATAGTAGGACCACCGTTTGTAGTGACTGTCGTATTTCCTGATGCTTGACAGCCATTATTATCTGTAACTGTAACAGCATAAGCACCTGCCGTAAGATTGGATGCCAAAGAAGAATTACCTCCACTCGGCGTCCATAAATACGAATAAGGAGCAGTTCCACCAGAAGGCGCTGCAGTTGCAGTACCTGAACTTCCTCCGCAACTTGTTGGCGTGTTAGACATTCCTATCGTTAAAGCTGTTGCAGGCTGAGTTATAACTACCGTTGTTGTGCCAGGACATAGCAATGCATCTAAAACATTTATTGTATAGGTTCCTGCAGCTAAATTACTTTGCGTAGGACCAACCAAACTTCCTTGTGTCCATGTGTAGGAATATGGGGCCGTTCCGCCACTTGCAGAAACGGTTGCAGATCCAGTTGCCCCTCCAAAACACACTACATTTGTTTGAGCAGGAATGGTAAAATTGAAAGGTAAACAAGGATTCACCACGCAAGAAGGAATTGCTGCTAAATTCGCATATTGAACTATCATTCCGAGATTATCAACTAATTGAATAGGCCAAGAACTTGGGGCTGGAATATTTGCACCAGTAGCGAAAGTACTCCATGAAGTAACGGGTGTCCCAGCTATTGTAAAAAGCCCACAGTAGGTACCTAAACCAGCAATACAAGGAATTGTCGTTGTTGAATTTTGCCATGAATAAGAAGCAACGCCATTAATAGCGGATAAAGTCCCATTAGATTCGACACAAGCAGCTAAAATTGAGTTACAAGAACTTACCGAAATAATTATTGATTCCGAACCACATGCTAAAGTATAAGTTATAGTATAATTTCCTGGCCCAACAATGGCAGGGCTAAAAACACCTCCTGCGCTAACTCCCGTTCCGCTCCACGTTCCTCCAGGCAATGCAGGCGTCAAGGTAACAGGTGAGTCGTTATCACATAAACTTTGAGGAATACAAATCGTAGCATCACAGCAAGTTATTGGGATAATTGCGCATGCACTTGCTGCAAAAGACTGGACACCTCCGGTTCTTGTAGCAGAACTACTGTTTCCACTTCCGCCACAAGCTACAACATCACCTCCCGTGCTTACACGAACATCATACACATAAAAAGCGGTGGGGTAAAAAGCCTGTTGCACTAAACTCGAATTAAATTTATAGACGCCTGTTTTGGAACCCACATAAATATTTCCACAATTATCAATGTCAATTCCAGCATTTTCAGTGACATTATCACTTAGAAAAGGAGTAGACAAAACGCCTCCAGGAATAGCCACACTAGCAATTAAACTTAAATTAACTAGGGATCTTTTTTGTAGTTCATTTCCCTTGTTCAAGTATACGAAGTTCGCATCCGCACGAATCACTTTAATTCCCGTATTATTATAGCGCCAATTTTCACTTTTATAACTCCAATTCACCCCATGGTTTTTCTCAAATAGCGACGTTGAACCTGGACCGCAAAGCGTTAAATTATCATTCAAATAACCTATGGTGTCAAGTGAAACAAAATAATATTTGCCGTTTGGAGCAGCTGATAAACCTCTAACCTCTTGAATTTGGGGTGGAATGCCGAAAAGACTAGCAACAGCCGTTACTTGCGTGGAGGTTGTAATGTTTCCATTTGCCATATTCACTTCATATATTCTTCCATGAAGATTTAAATTCCCTCCTGTTCCTCCAATAATTAATTTTGTCTGATCGCAATTAAAGACAATATTCCAAAATTCAGTACTTAATTGTCCGCCACTAGGCGCTGGATTACTCCAAACCAAACCTCCTGCGGTGTTAACTTTAAGTATTTCATACCCTGTACCATTCGTAACATAAGAATTTCCGATATCATCCGTGGCTAATGTTCCCAACCATTGAGTGGTGTCGTATGGCGTATTATAGGACCATTGTAAAACGCCTGCATTATTGTATTTTTTTAATTGCATTGGATCCACACCACCAATGATGTATACATTTCCTGAAGCATCGGTGTCAAGTTCCCAAACACAATCCCAATTAAAAGGAAATACAGGCGTTTGAACCCAAGGATCGATTACAAGACTTTTTGCGAAATCATAAGCGCCAAGTTCAAAAGAAATTTGATTGTTAATTAGCTTGTAATGAGAAGTAATCACTTTTTCTCTATCCTCCTCATAAAAAGTAATAGGAGCATGATCGATCACGTCACCAAATAAAGTGGGGATGTGGATGGCATTGTCTTTTAATGAAAGTTGACGGTCATAAATCATTTTAATATGAGTTGGATCTGCTCCAGCATGGAGAATGAAGGCATATTTAATTCCAATCACCGGATGAACTTCATACTTAACATCAATATTTGGGTAAATATTTTTATAAATAATGTATTCGAATCCTTTTACAAAATTTATGTTTTGAGATATCTTGTTTTTATTATCGAATGTATAACTATGGTAATCAGAGGTAACATTCATGCCATTTATTTCGACATCTGAAGAGGAATTTTCCCAAAACATATTCATTTCATCTGATTTAACTAAAAATTTCCCTGTAAGCGCTTCTTTTTGCTTATGCTCTACAAAGGTTTTTATGGGTTGACTCATTAGCTCAGCCCTTTCCTCTTTTGATTTTTTTTGTATTTCCAAAAAATTATAGGAAACGCCCTTCTCTCCAAAAAATATTTTTGTGGAGCCAAAATCAATAGCAAATTTAATTTTACCAGTAGAAAGATTCTCCTCATGATCGAATTGGCCTAAATTCTCAACGAAACTTTTATTTTTTGAATTTTCAATTCCCCAAGTGGCTTGAATAGATTCTTGAGAGAAACTTTGATTTATAACTAAGAATAGTAGCGTTAAGGAAAAAATAAATTTCATAATAGTGGATATTAAAGTTGAAATAATACTAAAATTATTTTCAAAATTTTCAATGTCAAATATACATTAATTTATGAAGAAGTTTCTTTGTGCTCAGTACCTCTATTTATTTCGTCCATTTACGAACAAAAAGCAAGCTCTAAAGATAGATGTCTGGATTTCAACAACACTCTTTTATGAGGCTAAAACCAACTCTGACATTCCCTTTTTAATCGCTTGCTTAAAAGCAAGCTCTAAAGATAGATGTCTGGATTTCAACAACACTCTTTTATGTGGCTAAAGCCAAATCTGCTTTTCTCTCTTTAATCGCTTGCTTAAAAGCAAGCTCAAGAAATATAACAGATTATTAAATCATTTAATTATTGTAAATTAATGAATGAAATTGCTCTTTTTATAGCTAATAAAAATTTTAGAACTATTTAACAATTTTATTTTATCTATTCAGGTTGGCTTTAGCCAATCTATAGTAAAACAACCTTCCTATTTGGCTTTAGCATCATTTTCTACTTTTCTCACTCTTAACTAAAAGCAAGCTTAAGAGATATTACAGGTAATATAACAATTATCTATTCAGTTTGGCTATTTATAAATTATCGGAACCTATAATTAAAATCTTCCAACAGAGGGAAACTTTCAAACGTAATTGTAAAAAAGTGTTTTCCAGGTAATAAATGTATGAAATTTTTATCAAATCGTACCCATTCTCGATTCGAATAAAGCCAAAAATCAGCCAAAAATTTATCATTATTGATTTCAATTACGGCTGTTTTATTAATGGAATCTATATCGTTTAGCTTTATAGTTACGAGTGCTTTCACATTTCCCTGAAAGGATTTTTGTTGGCTAAGAAGAAAGGTCCGTTCGTATTGGTTCGCAACTAACACTTTTACAACTTGATTTTGCTTTTTAAATGTTCCCAATGAAATTTGTTCCATGTAGCGAATGGCTAATTTTTGAGTTGAACTAGATACCAAAAGCCCGTCTAAATTATAAACTTCTAGCACTACCTGAACGGCACTTTCATTGCTTTTTGGATCATCTGACTTTAAAAACAATTGGACATTCCCTTTTAAGTCCGTCTTTTTCAATACAGCGACTTGCCTGTAATCATCACGTACGGTGTAATGAAGCGCTTTCCAGTTACCATAATAATCAATACTCGACCAAGTTGGTGCCGGCCAGCAATCATTCAATTGCCAGTAAAGCGTTCCCATGCATCGTGGTGCGTTTAATCGATGCCCATTGATGGCTGAAGAAACAGCATAAGCTTGCGTAAGTTGCGATCGATACACAAACTCCTCGAAATCATCCGTTGGACCATAGAGCAAATTAGATTGCTTTTCAATCATACCATTCCCCACATAACTTTTTTGGTGGTGTTTCATCACCGACGAGGAAAGAGACCAATCTTTTTTTTCTGAGAATTTTGCCAAGGTTGAATATTCAGGAAAACTTTGAAATCCATATTCTGCATTAAATCGCCCAATTTTTGTCGCAAAATTCGACAGTGGATCCTTTCCGTGCCACACCCCCCAATAATGCTGTGAGCCATGATTATACAATTCATCTTTCCCCCAATTACTGAGTGGCGAAGTATGTATGTAGGAGGTAGTTGTCCAGGTTGAAACCACCTTATTTGCAAGTGTATGAAACAAATCTTTGTACGCTTTTTCAATCACTTTTTGCGATTTATCACTTAAGGAATACTGTAATTGAAAGCCCCAATTCTTCCAAGCCACATCCACTTCGTTGTTGCCATTTATAAGAATGACACTGGGGTGCGCGGTAATTCGTGGGATTTGATAGTTCAATTCATTTTCTACATTACTCAAGAATTCACTATCGCCAGGATACATGGCGCAAGCAAACATTAAATCCTGCCAAACCAACAATCCTTTTTTATCGCAGGTTTTATAAAAAGCATCACCCGGATAATCTCCACCGCCCCAAACACGGACCATGTTAAAATTGGCAGCAATCATTTGATCAATCATATTTTCTATTTCAAGATCCTTTACGGCAGCCGGGAAAACAGATTGAGGAATGTAATTGGCGCCTTTGCAAAAAATAGGAACATCATTTACCTTAAATTCATAGGATGTACCCCACTCGTCTGGAGTCTGTACTAATTGAGCTGTACGCACCCCAAAGTCAATAATAAGTTGATCGAGGACCACGCCTTTTGAATTTAACAAACGCAGCGTATCCTTGTATAAAGTTGCTTCTCCAAATCCTATAGGCCACCATAATTTTGGATTTTCTAATTGAAAATCAAACTGAAAATGCTTCGATGGAAACGAATCTATAATCAATGGATGCACTCCAAACAATGCCGAAGAAATCGCGCCTCCGTTCATAGGAACTTTAGTATCCATCACATATAATAACGTGGCCGCATTACTCGACTGATACAAAGTATTCACTACACATTGCTGAATAGAATTGGCGCCAGCAGAAATAACTTGTACAGGCTTTGAAAACCCGATGGTATTCATTCTCAAAGCCCAATCCCAGCCAAACTGAAATGGAGGTTTTCGTGTTAAGGGCGCTGCCTTAATTTTGGCAAGATCGTTAGGCGCTGGAAAATGGAAATTTTCCGTTTCGAAGCGAGACTTATGGTACAATACCGGTGGCGTAATTGTCACATAAACAGTATTATTACCCGGTTTCGCTACATCTTTAATCTCAAAATTATAAGGGGTGAAAAAATTAGAAGTGCTTCCAAGAATAGTCTCATTGATCGTAACTTCTCCATAGGTATCAACATTAGGAAAATTCAACATCAAACTTTCTACGCTCAATTCCTTATCTGAAAGATAAAATGTGCTTCTAAACTTCCAAATATGTTCCTCAACCCACTGAAATTCCTTTTCATTTTCCCCAAAAAATGGATTTGGAAGTTCCCCCGTCTCCATTAATTTTTCTTGAATACACCCCGCTTTTCCAAACGCTAACCATTCCTTCTTAATCGGATGAAAATACTCCCATGACAATTCTTGTTGCGCGTATGAGCAAACAGAAACTAAGAGAAAAAATAAGCCAATTATCTTTTTCATAATAAACATTCAAGAAAACAGATACCTTAAGTTAAAACCTACCCATCTTACCAATTTCGATCAAAGCCAGCGTCGACCATTTTATCCTCGGTGGAGGTTTTTAGTGCATAATTGAATCCTGCGTAAACAGAATATGCGCCGATATTTCCTTTCTTATCGATAGCAATAAATCCACATTGAAGATTGCTAAGATCACTATGCTTTTTTATTATTCGATTAACTACTTCTTTGCAAGCGTCTAAGGGCGTATACCCATGTCGCATTAATTCAACGACCATACTACTTCCCGATACGCGAATAATAGCCTCGCCTAATCCGGTAGACGTTGCTGCACCCACTTCATTATCGACAAAAAGCCCAGCTCCTATAATGGGAGAATCCCCTACTCGTCCGTGCATTTTATAAGCCCATCCACTTGTAGTACAAGCACCACTCAAATTACCTTTGCTATCCATAGCAATCATTCCAATGGTATCGTGATTCTCATGATTAATAATAGGTTTCTTAAACAGATCCTTATTTTCCTTCTTCCATTCTTGCCAATCTTTCTTCACTTCAGGGATAGGCATTTTTGCTTGTTCAAAACCATTTTCAATCGCAAACTTCTCTGCTCCTTCTCCCACCAACATAACATGTTGCGTAGATTCCATTACCGCTCTAGCCACTGAAATTGGGTGTGCAATTCCTTCCATAAAAGCAACGGCTCCACACCTCGATTTTTCATCCATGATACAAGCATCTAGTGTAACGTGACCATCACGGTCGGGTCTACCACCAATTCCAACACTTCGATTCGTCAAATCCGCTTCCGTAACGCGCACCCCTTTTTCAACAGCATCGACTGCACTTCCTCCTTTACTCAGAACCTCCCATGCAGCACGATTCGCCTCTAATCCATGAACCCAAGTTGATAAAACAATGGGACCAGTAGTTGTTCCTTCAAAAGAATTTGCAAATAGATCGGCACCTTTGATAGGTTCAATCAAGGAGATTGCTCCCAAACTTAATCCTGCTTTAAAAAACGACCTTCTTTTCATTTACTTTCTTTTTTCTTGATTTCTCCAGCCAACCAATTTTGAAAGACCTTAGCATTTTTCATATGATCAGCTCCAGAAACAGCAAAATTATGTCGATGGGAATAATCAGGTTTCGCGCACATGTAGATATAATCTACTTTAGAACGATTTAACACTGCATCCACCACCTTTGACGAAGGAAAACAAATAGGTCCTGGGGGCAATCCTTTAATTTTATAGGTGTTATATTCACAATCTATATCGCGATGCACATTTAACAAACGCTGCACGCCTTTTAATTTATCTCCCCAACAAAACTTGAAGGTTGGATCCGACTGCATGCGAATGCCCTTATCGAGACGATTTAAATACAAACCTGCAATAATGGGCCATTCTTGAGAAACAATGGATTGTTCCGAGTATACAATACTTGCCAAAGTAACCACTTGACTTGGTGAGCTTAAGCCGATATTTTTCATTTTGGCTTTACGTTCGTTTGTCCAAAATAATTTAAACTCCTTCGCCATACGCTCCACAAACTGCTTTTCGTCTGTATCGTAATAAAATTTATACGTATTGGGAATAAACATAGCAGGAAATTGCTGCGCTGTGAAGCCATATTTTGATAAGGTGGCGGAGTCGTTCAGTAAGGTAATTAATTTGGCACTATCAATAAATAAACATTTAGATACTTTTTTAGCTAAATCATTACTAGTAATACAGTTATTAAAAGTTACTTCAACCTCTATTTCGCCATTTCCATTACCATTTGAATTGAGCTTAAAGCCATTTAATAGCGTTCGAAATGACGTGAAAGGCTGAATTTCGTATTTTCCTAAGGCAATCTCATTAGGCGCTATCCCTTTATATTCACCGACAGAAATAAATGCTGTTTTATTACTGATAAACCCTTCTTTTTCCAATCGATTGGCAAGTTCAATGAGAGACATTGGCTCTTTAATATAGAAAAATTCACTCTCCGTATTTATAGAAGATTTCATACTAGCTAAAAATACTAAACCTTTCGGAAGTAAAATCACTAAACCAAGGACTACCGCACAGATAATCCCAATAACTATTCGTCTTTTTTTAAGCATAATTGATAACATATTTCATCCATTCTACATTCTCTAATTCGATACCATTTTTTTCTTACCCCTACTTTCTCAAAGCCTAATCCTTCAAACAAACCGATACTTGCTAAATTATCAGCATGAATAAAGCACTGTAAATTTACCAAATCCAATATATTTTCCGAATATTCAATTAAAAGTCGCATGGCTTCCTTTGCATATCCTAGCATCCTGTGTTCTTTATTGGCGATTAAAATTCCTACCGTTGCAAATCCATGTTTGAAATTAACATCGTATAAATCAATGGCACCAATCGCTTGGTTCGTTTCTTGAAGACAAATGATCATGCGCAATTGTCCAGAAGTACGTATCGAGGCATATTGCTCAATTAAATTATGAATCGCATGCATAGAAAAAGGCGTTTCCGTATTGGCAATTCGCCAATGATTCACATCATTTTCCCACAGAAAAAGTGTGGTAGCATCTGAGCTTTCAACCGCTCTCAAAAACAGCTCCTTTGATTTTAACATATTGCTTAAAGAGTTAAAAAATCATCTATTGCATCAACCGAATAGTTAGGAATACCTTTAAAATCCGATGTTAAATGCATGCCAAATATAGTTTTAATCGCGTTGGATTGAAATAAATAATCAATCAATTCATGTACTTTAGGAATTGAACTTGGCGCTCCTAAGCAATCTAATACAGGTTGAATACAAGATACTTCGCCAACTTTTGTTTTGTGATAATGTGAAAAAGATTCGCTTAGGCTAGCTAATTCAATCGTGTTAGATATTAAAAAAACAAGGGTAGGAATTTGTTTCCGGTTCAATAATTCCAGTAAAATATCTATTGATAGATGCTCATCTTTCCCATTTTTTTTCAAACTAAAATAAGAACCATTGCTGGAAATCCCCAAATGAACGGGGGTTTTATCTGCATGGATTACCCAAAGCAGTGATTTGTCAAGCGAAATTTCATCGAGTTGACAAATAGGAAATGGTAAAGTATGATAATCAACAGTCGATTGTTCCACTAAAAACGAATTTTGCGCGACCAGAAAGTACAATTTGAGAATAATTCCCCTTTGATCCGCGTTTAAAACTTACCGATAACACTCCTCCTTTTACGTTCACTTGTATTTTATTGAAAGTGGAATTACTAACAAAATCATGCACAAGTGCACATGCCGTAGCTCCCGTGCCACAAGATTGCGTTTCATCCTCTACTCCACGTTCGTACGTAGCAATTTTAATCTGATCAGGCGCAAGCACTTGCAACAAGTTAACATTTATACCATTCTGAACAAATGAGGGACTATAGCGAATTTCTTTTCCTTTTCGAATGGTATTTTCACTCGATAAATCATCGTTGTATTGAACATAATGCGGAGAACCTGTATCCAAGACATAATCATCCACATGCGCTGTAATAGTGCTTACATCGTTCATTTCAATAGAAACACTATTATCACTTACTGTTCCTTTATGGAAACCATCAATAGCTCTGAACTTAGTTTCCCCTTTATGAATACCTAATGACAATGTGTATTGCACCGCACACCTAGAACCATTACCACAAAAACTTTTTGAACCATCTGAATTAAAAAAATCCATGTAAAAATCACTAGATGCATCCGAATTAATCAAGATTAAGCCATCCGCACCAATACCCAATTTGCGATCACATAATTTCATTACGTGAACTTCTGACAAGAAATTATAGGTCCCGTTTAAATTATCTATCAAAATAAAATCGTTGCCTGTTCCTTCGTATTTAGAAAAATGGATGCGTGTCATTGTATTACAAAGATAGAAAAATGATTGGTTGTGTGTATAAATTAGCGATTTCTCGCTGACGAAAAAGTTGTTCTATTAATTTTAAAAAAAATCAAAGAGCTTAGGTTCGTTAACTAAGTTTAATAACCTTGTTTCTATCTACTTAGCGGAAGGAAAGAGTTAAAAAAAATCGTGATAATGTTAACAAAATATTTTTTCTTAAATTAGAAAATTATATAATTTTGTATTCTAAATTTTAATTTTTAAACCATGAAATCGATCACATTACTAAAAGTTTTTGGAATTGGTATTATTGGAGGAACCATACCATTAGCTGTTTATTTTACCGTTGCCACGTCAAATCTATCCCTTTCGGAACAAGTTATTGATGGCAATCGCTTAAACCCTTCCAAATACGCTGGATTAAGTCCAACTGGTCCTGTAGATTTTGTAGCTGCTGCTGAAAGTACGATTAATTCGGTGGTCCATGTTACTACCAAAGTCGTACACACCACGTTTCAGCGCGATCCGTTTCAGGAATTCTTTTATGGTCCTGGTGCAGGAGGTCGTGAATTCAAACAATATGGAGCAGCAGCTGGCTCAGGTGTAATCATTTCTTCAGAAGGATATATTGTTACCAATAATCATGTGATTGCGGAAGCAAGTGAGATTGAAGTTACCTTAAACGATCATTCCAAATACACTGCAAAACTAGTTGGCTCAGATCCATCCACAGATATTGCCGTGCTAAAAATAGAAGGCAGTAAACCATTTCAACCGATTTCTTTAGGCAACAGCGATGATGTAAAAATTGGCGAATGGGTATTAGCAGTAGGAAATCCATTTAACTTAACATCTACCGTTACAGCGGGAATTGTTTCAGCTAAAGCTCGAAACATCAATCTTTTGGGAAATCGTGGCGACAAGAACATTGTACCTATCGAATCATTCATTCAAACAGATGCTGCCGTAAATCCAGGAAATAGCGGTGGTGCTTTAGTAAACACAAAAGGCGAGTTAATAGGAATAAACACAGCTATTGCATCTGAAACAGGAAGTTACACCGGATATTCATTTGCGATTCCTATTAATTTGGTTCAAAAAGTCATGCGGGATATTATTGATTACGGTATTGTACAACGCGGTTTTTTAGGAGTACAAATAAGCGATATCACGCAGGAATTAAAAGAAAAGGATAATCTCCCCAACCTAAAAGGCGTTTACATTTCTAAGGTGACCGAAAATGGCAGTGCTGACAAAGCTGGATTAAAAGACGGCGACATCATTTTAAAAATTGGCACAAAGGAAGTTAATTCAAGTGCCGAATTACAAGAGGAAATTGGGAAGCGAATGCCAGGCGATAAAGTAATGTTGACTTTACGCAAAAAGGATGGTAGCGAAATAACGAAAGAATTAATATTAAGAAATCAAGATGGTGAGACAGGAATTACATCTAAGGAAGAAATTAATAAAAATGCTGCCTTGGGAGCCTCGTTTGTTGAATTAAGCGCACAAGAGAAAAAATCACTTAATATTAATTACGGTGTGAAGATAAAAACCATTACGACTGGCAAGTTGAAATCAATTGGATTAGCAGTTGGTTCCATAATTACCAAAATTAATAACGAGCCAATAGACACTGTAGAAGAGTTAACAACAAAACTTAATGGTTCCAACAGTGGTATCCTTCTGGAAATCATGTCAGAAAGTGGAATTAAGGACTATCGAGGATTTGGATTGTAAATCGGTTTTATCTACAATTGATGGTTGAAAACTAGTGTAAAATGTTGAAATCTATATTTTTTCGTTCCCTTTTTTTGGTGTTACTTTGCCAAAACGATTAATTATAAATCCTTTAAAGAGCTCTTTCATACATGAGACAACTAAAAATAACCAAATCAATAACAAATCGCGAAAGTCAATCCTTAGATAAGTATCTGCAAGATATTGGCCGTGAAGAATTAATAACAGCAGAACAAGAAGTAGAATTAGCCAGAAAAATTAGAGCTGGTGACCAAAAAGCATTAGAAAAATTAACGAGAGCAAACCTTAGGTTTGTTGTTTCTGTTGCTAAACAATATCAAAATCAAGGATTAACCTTGCCAGATTTAATCAATGAAGGTAATTTAGGTTTAATTAAAGCGGCACAGAAATTTGATGAGACTCGCGGATTCAAATTTATCTCTTATGCGGTTTGGTGGATTCGCCAATCTATTTTACAAGCTTTAGCAGAACAAGCTAGAATTGTTCGTCTTCCTTTGAATCAAGTTGGTTCTTTAAATAAAATCAACAAAGCATTTTCTAGGTTAGAACAAGAGTTTGAACGACCACCTTCAGCAGAAGAGTTGGCGGAAGCATTGGATGTTCATGAAGACAAAATTAAAGAAAGTCTTAATGTTTCTGGTAGACACGTATCAATGGATGCTCCTCTTTCAACTAATGAAGATGGCGGCACCTTAATGGACGTAATGGCAAATGCCGATGCACCAAAAACAGATCACGTATTAATGGCGGAGTCACTTCAAAAAGAAATCGAAAGATCTTTGAGTACTTTGACAGATAAAGAAAGAGAAATTATTAGATTGTTCTTTGGAATTGGCATGAACCACGGACTTACTTTAGAAGAAATTGGTTCTAAATTCAATTTAACGCGTGAGCGAGTTCGTCAAATTAAAGAAAAAGCGATTCGAAGATTGCGTCACGCTTCTCGAAACAAGTTATTGAAATCCTACTTAGGTTAAATAGAATTTTAAAAGGCTAGCAACTATGTCGCTAGCCTTTTTTTTATCCATTTTATTTCAAAAAACATCATAAATAAATGAATCAAGATTTAAGTTACGAAAAAGAATTAAAGAAGCACATCGAAGATGAAAGAGCTGCTGTAAAATTACAACGATTTGTAGGTGAACTACTTTACGATAAAGGAATCGAATTAGTGATCTTTAGACATCACCTTACTGATGTGACCATTTCCGAAATATTAAATCTTCATAGCTATGCTGGGAAAGTTGTAAACAAACCAATCGACGTTTTTACCACTTCGGAGTTAGCAGAAATTATTTTATCGCTTAACATTAAACCTTCAAAATTAGATATCGGAAAATTAGCCAGCGAATGGCTTTCTGATGCTTCCCAATATGATTCAAAAACAGATTTTATTGAGAAAAAACTAGCAGGATTTGAACCTTCAGCAAACAATGAAATTCAACCTCGTGATGTTGTTTTATATGGATTTGGACGTATCGGAAGATTGGCCGCTCGTGAACTAATACGCCAAGCTGGTAAAGGACAACAATTACGTCTCAGAGCTATTGTAACACGTGGGTCGTCTGATGCCGACATCATAAAAAGAGCCTCTTTGTTACGAAATGATTCCGTTCATGGCGCATTTAAAGGAACAGTTTTAGAAGATATAGAAAATAAAGCCTTAATAATTAACGGGCAAATCGTTCGGATGATCAATGCAGCGAATCCTGAAGACATCGACTATACCGAATATGGCATAAATAACGCGTTGGTAATAGATAATACTGGTGTTTTTACCACCCGTGAAACTTTATCAAGACACTTACAATCAAAAGGAGTTTCTAAGGTTCTACTTACTGCGCCAGGTAAAGAGATGCCTAACATTGTTTTTGGAATCAATCAAAACACATTGAACTTAGAAGACGAAAAATTATTCTCTGCAGCTTCATGTACGACGAATGCTATTTCACCCATATTAAAAGTAGTTAACGATGTATTCGGAGTGGTTCGTGGCCATATAGAAACGGTTCATGCCTATACGAATGACCAGAACTTGTTGGATAACATGCATAAAAAACCTCGCCGAGGTCGTGCCGCAGCCGTAAATATGGTCATCACTTCAACAGGTGCTGGAAATGCCGTAACCAAAGTAATACCCGAATTACAAGATAAATTAACCGCCAATGCCGTTCGAGTTCCAACACCTAATGGTTCCTTAGCCATATTAAGTTTGGAATTATCGAAAGAAACTTCAGTCGATGAGATTAATAACACGATAAAAAATGCGGCCTTAAATGGCGATTTAGTAAATCAAATTTACTATTCCATCGATCCAGAATTAGTTTCCTCAGACATTATTGGAAATACCTGCTGTTCTGTTTATGATTCAAGTGCGACCATAATTTCAAAAAATGGAAAGAATATCGTTCTATATACGTGGTACGACAACGAATTTGGCTATACAAAACAAGTAATCCGCTTAGCAAAATATATTTCTAAAGTAAGAAGAGCAATTTATTATTAATTTATTTCGGCCTTAGATCGAAATTTGAGTTGTACTCCTTTCGCTGTTGATAAATCTAAGACTGTCAATGCGTTCAAAAACTTATTTTAAGTAATTTTGTTTAATAAAAAATAACATATAATAAAACTCAAACTATGGCTGACATTTTCGAAAAAATCCAAGCTAACAGAGGTCCAATTGGCCAACATGCAAAAGCTTCTCATGGCTATTTTACTTTCCCTAAATTAGAGGGAGATATTGGGCCGCACATGATTTTTAGAGGTAAAGAAAAATTGAATTGGTCACTAAATAATTACTTGGGTTTAGCTAATCATCCAGCAGTTAGAAAAGCGGATGCTGAAGCGGCTGCCAATTTTGGTTTCGCCATGCCAATGGGAGCCAGAATGATGAGTGGTAATACGAATGCACACGAACAATTAGAGAATGAACTTTCTGCCTATGTAGGTAAAGAAGATACCATCCTTTGTAATTTTGGATACCAAGCAATCGTTTCATCAATTGATTGTTTGGTAGATCGTCATGACGTTATCGTATACGATTCTGAATCTCATGCTTGTATTTTAGATGGCGTACGTTTACACATGGGCAAGAGATATGTCTTTAAACATAACGATGTTGAAGATTGCGAGAAGCAATTGCATAGAGCAACTAAACTAGCGAATGAAACCGGCGGTGCCATCCTTGTGATTACAGAAGGAGTTTTCGGAATGCGTGGAGACCAAGGAAAATTGAAAGAAATTGTTGAATTAAAAAAGAAATTCAATTTTAGGTTATTTGTGGATGATGCTCATGGAATTGGGACTTTAGGAGCTAAAGGATCAGGAACTGGGGAAGAACAAAATTGCCAAGATGGGATTGATGTTTATTTTGGGACTTTCGCAAAGTCATTTGCGTTGATTGGCGGATTTATTTCCAGCGATGCACAGGTAGTAGAATATTTACGCTACAACATGCGCTCACAAATTTTCGCAAAAGCCTTACCAATCCCTCTAGTAGTTGGTTTGCTAAAACGCTTAGAATTAATGCGTACCATGCCTGAACTTAAAGATAAACTTTGGGAAATCACCCATGCACTTCAATCAGGCTTAGTGGCAGCTGGATTTGAAATAGGTGAAACAAATACGTGTGTTACCCCTGTTTATTTAAATGGATCCATTCCGGAGTCCACGAATTTAATTTACGATTTACGCGAGAATTATAATATCTTTTGTTCCATGGTTGTATATCCTGTAGTACCAAAGGGAATGATCATTTTACGATTAATACCAACTGCGGTTCACACCTTAGAAGATGTAAAATATACTATCGAAAGTTTTTCTAACATCGTTGGAAAATTGAAGGCTGGAGAATACATGTCTGATGAAATTGCTGCCACTTAAGAGGAAAGCAAAAAGAATATTTGACTGGTCTTAATTATACCACGAGATAATTACATTAACCCCTGAGGGGTTAACTATTTTTAACGCTGGATGTAATCCAGCGAAAAAATATGAAATAGTTCCCTTTTTGGCATGTATTTTTATTTAAAATCATGCCAAAAAGATTTTGTGGTAAGATGGCGATCACTCATATAAGATTATTATAACTAAATTTTTGAAGCTAAATTTTTACCCATAAAAAAACCAACATCTTCATGTTGGTTTTTTTATTATCGCCTAGATTGACAAGTTACTTCTTAGCAGCCTTTTTAACAGCCTTAGATTTTTTAATTGTCAAGGTTAATTCTTCCTTTCCGGCCTCAATATCTAAGAGAATGGTATCACCTTCGGCAAGGTTTGTATTAATTATTTCTTCAGCTAGTGGATCTTCAATGAATTTTTGAATGGCCCGTTTTAATGGTCGTGCCCCAAATTTCTCATCGTAGCCTTTATCAACAATAAAGTCTTTCGCTTTTTCGGTCATTTCAATGAAGTAACCTAAACTTTTTATCCGATTGTATAAAAGATCTAATTCCAAATCAATGATTTTATGAATTTCAGGTCTGCCAAGCGGCTTAAACATAATCATATCATCGACACGGTTTAAGAATTCAGGAGAAAACGCTTTGCGCAATGCATTTTGAATGACCGCCTTCGAGTTATCTTCCTTTGAATCCACTTGAGAACGTGTACCAAACCCTACTCCTGTTCCAAAATCTTGCAATTGACGAGCGCCAATATTCGAGGTCATGATAAGGATTGTGTTTTTAAAATCAATTTTTCGACCTAGTCCGTCTGTCATGTGACCATCATCTAGCACTTGCAATAATAAGTTAAAGACATCGGGATGAGCTTTCTCAATTTCGTCAAGTAATATGATTGAATAAGGCTTCCTTCTCACTTTTTCTGTAAGCTGACCACCTTCTTCATACCCCACATATCCTGGAGGCGCTCCTACTAGTCTAGAAATAGAAAATTTCTCCATGTACTCAGACATATCGATTCTGATCAGCGCATCTTCCGTATCAAAAATATACTTCGCTAATACTTTTGCCAATTGGGTTTTTCCAACTCCTGTTGGCCCTAAGAAGAAAAACGAACCAATCGGTTTATTTGGATCTTTTAAACCAGCTCTATTTCGTTGAATGGCTTTCACTACTTTTTCAACAGCTTCTTCCTGTCCAATTACTTTTCCACGGATGATTTCACCCATATTCAATAATTTTCCAGTTTCCGTTTGAGACACCTTATTTACAGGAATACCACACATCATAGAAACTACTTCCGCGACATCTTCTTCAGTAACGATTATTTTATTCGACTTAGATTCCGTTTCCCAACTATTTTTAGCAAGTTCTAAGGAATCGTTAAGTGCTTTCTCTGCATCCCTGAGTATAGCAGCTTTATCGTAAGACTGTGAACGGATAGCATCCATTTTTTCCACATGCATTTCGTCTAATTTTCCTTCAATATCAAGAATTTCTTGAGGGACATTAATATTAGTAATGTGCACACGCGAACCCACTTCGTCCAACGCGTCAATCGCTTTATCTGGAAGGTGACGATCCGTTATATAACGTTCCGTTAATTTAACACAAGCATTAATCGCCTCATCCGTATATTCTACGGAGTGGTGATCCTCATAATGTTGCTTAATATTTTGAAGGATTTGAATCGTTTCATCGATGGAAGTTGGTTCGATGATTACTTTTTGAAACCTACGTTCCAGTGCTCCGTCTTTTTCGATGTGCTGGCGGTATTCATCTAGCGTTGTTGCACCGATAGCTTGCAGTTCACCCCTAGCAAGTGCTGGTTTAAACATATTGGAAGCATCTAAGGAACCACTTGCCCCACCTGCACCGATTATGGTATGGATCTCATCAATAAATAGAATGATATCTGGATTTTTCTCCAACTCTTGCATAACCGCCTTCATTCTTTCTTCAAATTGTCCTCGGTATTTTGTACCCGCAACTAAAGAAGCTAAGTCAAGTGAAACAATCCGTTTACCAAATAAAATACGAGAAACTTTACGTTGCATAATCCTTAAAGCTAATCCTTCGGCGATGGCACTTTTTCCAACGCCTGGCTCACCAATTAAAATAGGATTGTTTTTCTTCCTTCTTGAAAGGATTTGACTTACGCGTTCAATCTCTTTTTCGCGTCCTACAATTGGATCTAATTTACCGGCTTCCGCCATTTTCGTTAAGTCCCTGCCGAAATTATCTAGTACGGGTGTTTTTGATTTTGAATCAACTGGTTTACGCGGAGTTGGCGAAGAGAAATTTTCTTCATCGTCATTGTTACTCGGAAACTCCGCTTTTGGAAATTTTTGTTCTTCTATCATAGTTTCATATTCATCTTTAGCGTTATCATAAATAAGTCCATATTTATTCAATATTTGGCAGGCGGCACAATCTTCATAGCGCAAAATTGTTAAAAGTAAATGCTCCGTTCCAATAACGGTTGATTTAAAAAGCTTGGCCTCCAAATAAGATTGTTTAATAATATTTTCTGTTTGCTTCAATAAAGGAATCGTTGATAATTGAGGCGGAGAAGGAGCTGCTGATTTTTTCAAAACTGCTACTAATTCCTTTTTTAATACCAAATGATCCAATTCAAATTCTTTAATAATTTGTATTGCTTTTCCTTCATTTAATTTGAATAAGCCCAATAGCAAATGCTCAGGACTAACAAAATCATTGCATAGTTGTACAGCCTCTTCTCTGCTTAATCGTATTAAATCTTTTACGCGTGGTGAAAATTTTGCCTCCATAGTTGAATTAAGGATGTATTGGAACAAATATAACTATTATATCAAAATGCATACACCATAATTATTCACAATTTATCATTAAAATTTGTTAGTAATTAACTTTATATTAACACAAAAAAATGGCTATTAATCACTAATTTTGGAAGCCTAGAAATATAATTCTTGGCAACAAAAAAAAATACAACATTTAAGTTATGGCAGAAGGAGAAAGAATAATTCAGATAAACATTGAAGATGAAATGAAATCAGCTTACATCGATTATTCGATGTCTGTTATCGTTTCACGTGCATTACCTGACGTTCGAGATGGATTTAAACCTGTTCACAGAAGGGTTTTATACGGCATGCAAGACTTGGGCGTATATTCCAATAAAGCTCATAAGAAGTCGGCAAGAATTGTCGGAGAAGTTTTGGGTAAGTATCACCCACATGGAGATAGTTCTGTATATGATACCATGGTGCGTATGGCGCAGCCTTGGTCTTTGCGTTATCCGTTAGTAGATGGACAAGGAAATTTCGGGTCAGTAGATGGTGATAGTCCTGCAGCAATGCGATATACGGAAGCTAGATTGCGAAAAATTACGGAAGAAATGTTGGACGATCTAGAAAAAGAGACCGTTGATTTCCGACCTAATTTTGATGATAGTTTAGAGGAGCCTTCTGTGCTTCCGACTAAAATTCCGAATTTATTAATTAATGGTGCATCTGGAATTGCTGTTGGGATGGCTACAAATATGGCCCCACACAACCTTACAGAAGTAATCGATGGTATTATTGCCATGATTGACAACAAAGATTTGCCAATTGAAGAGTTGTTAAACTATGTGAAAGCACCTGATTTTCCAACAGGAGGAATTATATATGGTTACGAGGGTGTTCGCGATGCTTTTTTAACAGGAAGAGGACGAGTAGTTATTCGAGGAAAGGCGGAAATTGAAGAGGTAAATGGACGGGAGCAAATCATTGTAACTGAAATTCCATATCAGGTAAATAAGGCGGAAATGATTAAAAAAATCGCCGACTTAGTGAACGATAAAAAAATCGAAGGGATCTCAGATTTAAGAGATGAATCCGATAGAAATGGTATGCGTATCGTTTTTGAAATTAAGCGCGATGCGATTGCTAATGTAGTCTTAAATAAATTATATAAGTTCACGGCGCTACAAACCTCATTTTCAGTTAATAACATATGCTTAGTTGATGGGCGACCTCGCTTGTTAAACTTACAGCAAATCATTGAGCAATTCATTCTATTTAGACACCAAGTTGTGGTTCGTAGAACTACATTTGAATTACGAAAAGCAGAAGAAAGAGCGCATATTTTAGAAGGATTAATCATTGCTTCAGATAATATAGACGAAGTAATTGAGATAATCAAAACGTCGGATAGTCCAGACCACGCAAGAGAAAGGCTTTCTACTCGCTTTGGTTTATCAGAAATCCAAACTCGTGCAATTGTCGACATGCGTCTTCGTCACTTAACTGGACTAGAACAAGACAAGCTTCGAACTGAATTCAACGAGTTAATGGCGTTAATTGCGGACTTAAAAGACATTTTAGCAAACGAGGAAAGACGGAAACAAATAATCAAGGATGAATTAACCGATATGCGCACGAAGTATGGTGATGGTCGACGTTCATCTATTGAGTATTCTGCTAGCGAAATGCGAATGGAAGATTTAATTGCTGATGAGGAAGTGGTGGTTACGATTTCACATGCTGGCTATATTAAGAGAACAAATTTAGCAGAATACAAAGTTCAAAATCGTGGCGGAATGGGTTCTAAAGGATCCACCACACGAGACAAGGATTTCTTAGAACATCTATTCGTTGCCACCAACCATAACTACTTATTAATCTTTACAGAAAAAGGTCGTTGCTTCTGGATGCGTGTTTATGAAATACCAGAAGGAAATAAATTATCGAAAGGACGGGCGATTCAAAACCTGATCAACATTCCTCAAGATGATAAAGTAAAAGCCTATGTGAAAGTCTTAGATTTAACAGATAAAGAATACACTAGCAACAATTTTATCATTATGTGCTCTAAGTTTGGTGTAATTAAAAAAACATCCTTAGATGCGTATTCTCGTCCACGTTCTAATGGTATCAATGCCATAACGATTCGAGACAACGATGAATTGTTAGAGGCAAGATTAACCAATGGAGCTAATGAAATCGTTATGGCAACAAGTACAGGCCGAGCGATTCGTTTCAATGAAGCAAAAGTTCGTCCGATGGGCCGAAACGCGGCAGGTGTAAGAGGAGTTACACTTACGCAAGCAGGAGATGAAGTGATAGGAATGATCTGTGTAGAAGATATTTTCTCCACTATATTAGTTGTTTCTGAGAAAGGATTTGGAAAACGAACGTTTTTAAATGATCCCGAAGACAAAGAGCCTGTTTACCGAATCACTAACCGTGGTGGAAAAGGGGTGAAAACAATGAATATCACTGATAAAACCGGTAAATTATTATCCATTCAAAACGTAAGGGACGAAGATGATTTAATGATTATCACGAAATCGGGGGTTACCATTCGAATGCACATTGATACTATCCGAACAATGGGAAGAGCGGCTCAAGGGGTGAAATTAATAAATCTCAAAAATAACGCTGAAATCGCTGCCATAGCAAATGTCCCAAGAACAGAGGATGAAGATGATGAAGCTGAATTATTGGATGCCTTGCCAATATCAGAAGACAGCGAGGAATTAGGTCCTATTGAAGACTTGGATGAGGACATCGAAGAAATTGAAACTGATGACATGAACACCAATGATAGCGAAGAGGAGCTTGATGACGAAGATGATGATGAATAATTGAAATAGGAAACTATGGCATGGTCCTTGAAAACGACCTGCGAATTATGCTAATTATAAATTAAAAACGAATAAAATGAGAATCAATTTTCAACTTATTATTGCCAGTATTTTTGCTATTCAAATCGGATTTGGCGCTTTCGCTCAAAAAGCCAATGTGACCGATGCCGCTTTGTTAATGAAGAAATATAATCCAATGGCTGGTTTAGATGCTTCTAAGAAATTATTAACAAAAGCGAAAGATTTTATCGATATCGCAGCCGTTAATACGGAAACAGCTGGATCGGCAAAAATGCACATGTATCGCGGTGAGATTTATTTTGGATTAATTGAAGTCGCTGCCATGGAAAGTGCTGCCACTGGCACTAAACCAGATGAAGCGCTCCTAAAAGAATACGAAGCAATCGCAAAAGCTTCCTTTAATAAGGTGTTGGAAGACCCTAAAAAAGAATGTATTCCGGACATTCAATCTTTTTTGAATTTTCGTTCCAATATGTATTTTAACATGGGGATTAAATCATATGAAACAAAAAACTATGAAATGGCTACCCAATTGTTCGTTGGAGCGCTTGAAGTAAAAAGTTTTTTAAACGAAAAATATCCAGATGCAGAAGTTAACGCTCAGTTGTGTTTATCAAGAACGGTGGATAGCTTGCTAAAAGTTAAAAGCTTTGAAAAGGCACTTGAATTAGCAAATGTTGTTAATGAAGCGGTCCCACAAAACATTGATATATTAATCCTTCTTGTGAATATCTACCTTCAAAAAGGCGATGTTATTGGTTCTCAAAAATACCTGAACGAGGCACTTGCCTTGGACCCAAACAACAAACAATTGTACTATGTGTTAGGAACTGCATACATGGACTTAGATGAGAATGAAAAAGCAGATAATGCCTTATCAAAAGCATTGGAAATTGATCCTGCTTACAATGATGCGCAATACCAATTAGGTGCTCATTTATATAATTGGGCAGCTGAAATGAAAAAAGAAGCAGGACAACTTCCTGAAAACGATGCCAGCTACGAACCATTAATGGAAAAAGCAACCGCTATGCAGTATCGATCATTGGAATTACTTGAAAAGTATATTGCCGTAAATCCACTTGATAAAACCGTTTTAGAAATCTTACGTTCCACCTATTCAAAATTAGGAAATAACGAGAAAGCGAGTGAATACAAAAATCGAATTGAAGCGCTAAAGAATTAATCCTACCTCTTAATAACAAGTAGTTATTATGTAATTTGGAGAAAGATGAAAAGTATCATTGGGATAATTGGTGGTGGCTTTTCAGGTTGCATCCTTGCTCATCACTTATTGGAAAAAACGGAGGATCTCCAAGTTGTTATTTTCAATAAATCTAGTCGAATTGGTCTTGGTTTAGCGTATGATCCTCAATCTAGTAACATGCTTTTAAATGTAAAAGCAGGAAAAATGAGTGCTTTTCCTTCTATTCCAACTGATTTTGTTGATTGGTTAATGGATCAAAATCAATTTCCATTAAAAACAAAGGCCGAAATATCCAACTTCTTTGTTGGTAGAGAATTATATGGGCAGTATTTAGAAACTTGTTGGAAAAATACACATCAAAAATATGCCGATAGAATTAGCATCATTGTAGAAGAAGTACTAGATGTCTCAAAGCCAGATAAGGAATTTATTATTCAAACTGAAAACAACAGCTTACGCGCTCAATATTGTGTATTGGCAACTGGAAACGAGCTCCCAAGAAATCCCACCATCGGTAACAATTCATTTTACCAATCTACCAATTATTTTCAGAACCCATGGTCCATTGATTGTGATTTAATTGATGATCAAAAACCTATTTTGATTATTGGAACAGGATTAACAATGGTTGACACCGTTCATTATTTACGTGAAAAAAACAAAAATGGAACTATCTATTGCATCTCACCGCATGGATTTAAAATACTTCCACAAGGCGAAGCAGAAAACACCTTTGATAGCATACTGCATAAAATAAAGATAGAAGATCGTTTAGATTCCTTGTTAGCTGAATTCAATCTTGCAAAAAAAGAAATTACTAAAAAAAATGGTTCCTTGGAATCACTTATCAATTACTTCAGGCCTTATACCGGTAAATTATGGCAAGGATTTACAACAGAGGAAAAATCTTTTTTCCTGAGACACCTTCGACATAAATGGGGCGTTGCTAGACACCGCATCCCTCCTATTTCATATGAACAAATTAAACAGGAACTAGCTGAAAAAAAACTCATTATCCTAGCTGGAAAAATTAAGGATATTGATGAAAAAACCGCTGAAATAAACGTTAATTATTGGAGTCAGTTGACACATACAGTAGAAAGCATGAAAGTTTCATGTGTAATCAATTGCACGGGACCAGAAGCTGATGTTTCAAAATTACCACAAGGTCTCCTTGCTAAATTATACAAAAATAAACTGATAGTCCCTGATGAACTTTTAGTAGGAATTCAAGTATCTGTTTGCGATTTCAGGATAAAAAACTCTCATCATACTGAACATTTTTATGCCCTTGGAAATTTACTTCGTGGCGAATTATGGGAAAGTACTGCGATAAACGAATTACGAGAACAAGCAATTCAATTGTCACTGCAAATAGAACATGCTGAAAAAACAAAGAAAAATTGCTAACTTTGGGGTATGGCATTTGTTTATCCTGGCATACTTTGGCTACTTAGCCTAATCTCCATCCCAATTATCATTCATTTATTTCATTTTAGACGTTATAAGACGCTTTATTTTTCATCCTTACAATTCATTCAAAAAATAGATCAAGAAAATAAATCGACAAAAAAACTTAAGCATCTAATTGTTTTAATCACTCGGATTCTCGCGCTATCGGCTATAATCATTGCCTTTGCACAACCCTATATTCCCGTAACAAATGGCGAAGCGAAAGCAGGGAAAAACCTAATTTCAATTTATATTGACAATTCATTTTCCATGACCGCCAAAGGTGTTGAAGGAGAATTACTTTCCGAAGCGCGTGAAATTGCCCGGAAAATAATTGAAGATGCCCCGATTGATTGTCGGATACTTTTACACACCAACAACCTTACTGGACTTGAGAAAAGGATACTTACGAAAATTGAAGCACTCGCTCAATTAGATAAAATTAAAGAAGGCCCCATTACTAGAAACATCGATGAAATAATCAATTGGGAAAGAGAATTTATCACGCGAATAAGCAAAGAGCAAGAACGTATTAATTCCGTTCAGCATCTTGTGATTTCTGATTTTCAGAAAGAAACTTTCAAAACCAGCAAACTAAGTCCGGACAATACCGGATTTTATTACCCAATACAAGTGAAGGCACAGTCACGGGCGAACTTGTACATAGATTCTATTTATTTTGCCTCGCCTCTTCAAAAATTAGGAGACCCAAATGAATTATTTGTTCGTGTAAATAATGATTCAGATGAGGACGCCGTAAATGTTGAGATTAAAATCGAATTGGGCACACAAAAAAGAACCATGTTTGCGGAAATTAAAGCCAACAGCACCCTCACCACCAGCTTTAATTACACCAATGTAACGGCTGGCACCTTTGAAGGAAGCGCGGAAATAAAAGACAAACAATTATTTTGGGATGATACTTATTACTTTAACATCACCGTTGCCAAAGAATGTAAGGTGTTACTAATCAATGGTTCATTAGCTTCAGAAGATATTAAAAAGGTCTTTTCCATTGAGCCATTTTACCAATTAACAACCATCTCAGAACTCTCGTACACCAGTGATTTAGCAGCCCAAGCAGACTTAATCGTCTTAAATGGAATCAATGACGTAAGCAGTGGATTAGCGAATGATCTCATTGAATTATCCGATCAAGGTCATTCGATTGCCTTATTCCCAGGAGATAATATTGTTGCATCATCATGGAACGCCTTTTTAGCTAAGCTTAATCTCCCATTACTAGGAAATACCATAGCAACGGGAAATAGAATCAATGCTATCGATTACAAAAACCCTTTTTTCATCGGAATGTTTGATAAGGAGAAAGCTGATTTAAATTTACCTTCCATTTCAAAATCATATAGCGTTGTTAATGCGAATCAAAGCGCTGCCTACCCCCTATTGAAACAAAGAAATGGAAATCCTTTGTTGTTAAAAAGTCCCGGTAATTATTCGAACTACCTCTACACCTCCTCATTAGCCCTTTCTTTCGGGAATTTCACGCAAAATGCTCTATTTCCCTCTGTACTGTTACGTATGGGAGAATTAAGTACGCGAAAACTTCCTTCATTTGTAACAATTGGACAAGATGCCAAAATACTCATCTACAAAACCTCCAACGCTGAAAAACCCTTGCGATTGGTAAATAAAACAGTTGATTTTATTCCGCAATACCAGCGCTTTAAATCCATTGCATCCATTTCAATTTCAGGAGCCGAAGCCATTGAAAAATTAGTCGCTGGGTCATACAAACTAATTGACGAGGAAGAAATTGGTCGCCTAGCAATCAACTATGACCGTAATGAATCCTCTACTGAAATCATGGATGGCAGTCAAATAATTCAAGCTTTTGAAAATGCAGGCATAAAAAACTGTACCTTCAAAGCCATAGAAAATGGACAAAGTACTACGCAACTAAAACTGGACAAACCCTTTGAGTATTGGCGCTTTTTTGTCATTCTTGCCTTACTTTTTATTTTGACGGAAATGGTTTTACTTAAATTTTGGAAATAATCGCTTTATGAAAATAGTAGTAAAAAATGCTAAAGTAGTTGATGTCACTTCGGAATTCCACTTGCAAATCGTTGACTTATTAATTGTTGATGGAATCATTGAAAAAATCGGTCAAAACATAAGCTATGAAGACGCAAAAGTCATAAGCTCGGATCAATTATGTATTTCCCAAGGTTGGCTAGACTTCAAAGCCAATTTTTGCGATCCAGGTAACGAACATAAAGAAACCATAGCGTCCGGACTTAATACTGCTGCTCAAGGCGGTTTTACACATATTGGCGTTTTACCGTCAACCACCCCTCCTATTGATAGTAAAGCACAAGTGACTTATCTATTGAATCGCGCTGAAAACAACATCGTTTCAATCCATCCGATTGGATGTGTTACCCAAGGAATGAAAGGTGAACAATTAGCAGAGATGTACGACATGTATCAATCGGGAGTTCGTTGGTTTTCGGATGATTACAGGTCACATAACCCAGGGATTTTACATCGTGCCTTGTTGTACGTTCAAAATTTTAATGGAAAAATCATCCGTTTTAACAGCAATGCATCATTAGCCGCAAGTGGAATCGTGAATGAAGGAATCGCTTCTACCAAAACAGGATTAAAAGCAGACGCCGCTTTCTCAGAAATAATAGCCATTCAAGAAAATATTTCCCTTGTTGAATATACCAATGGCGAATTACACCTTTCTGGAATTTCGACAAAAGGCGGTGTAGATTTAATAAGGCAAGCGAAAAAGAAAGGGGTGAAAATTACCGCCGATGTACACCTAATGAATCTTTGTTTTACCGAAGAAGAAGTATTGGATTTCGATTCAAATTATAAGGTGCTACCCGTTTTGAGAACAGTGGAAGATCGTGAGGCATTAATTGACGGAATAAAAGATGGAACCATCGACGCCATCGTTTCCGATCATCGTCCTAGCGACCCTGAAGAGAAAGAAATTGAATTTGATTATGCCTCTTTTGGTACCATCCAATTACAAAGTATGTATGCTGCCTTAGAAAAACACACCGACTTAGGAACAGAAAAAATAGTGGAGCTACTTTCCAGCGCTGCAAGAAATATTTTCGGGATAGAACAAAAAAAGATTGCCGTTGGACAATTGGCAGACATTACCCTTTTTGACCCTAGTAAAAAATGGACTTTCGATAAAACAACTGTATCATCGCCTTATTATTTCAGTCCATTTCTAGACCAAGAATTTCAAGGTAAAGTAATTGGCATCATAAATAACAAACAGCTACATTTAAATTAATACAGTATGTCAAAAAGTACCTTTCTAAAACAATTCTTCCAACAAAAAAAGATGGTTGGTTCTGTAGCGCCCAGCTCACGCTTTTTATCAGCAAAAATGTTAAACCATCTCCCCTTAAAACAAGCCAAATACATCGTTGAATTAGGTCCCGGAAGTGGCGTTTTTACTGAAAAAATACTCGCCAAAATGGGAGATGAAAGTCAATTATTGGTGATTGAGTTGAATGAACAATTTCACCACGAACTTTCGCTTAAAATAAATCATCCGAACTTTAATTTATTCCATGATTCTGCTGATCAACTAGGTGTATTATTAAAGCAAATTGGCGGAGAAAAAGCCGATGTTATTATTTCATCACTCCCATTGGCTAATTTCCCGAGCGACCTTAGAGATTCTCTATTAGATACCATTCAAACTTACCTAAAGGAAGATGGCTATTTTATGCAATTTCAATATTCGCTTCAAGCCAAAAGACATATCAAGAAACGATTCCCTAGCACCAAGATTAACTTTACACCGTTGAACATACCGCCCGCTTTCGTTTATTCTTGTCAGAAAAAGGCCTAATCTTCAGCATATTCATTACCTTTGCGCCAAAATAAGTAAACATGCTTAATGTTAATAATCTTTCTTTGCAATTTGGTAAACGCGTTCTCTTCGATGAAGTAAACGTAAAATTTGTACAAGGAAATTGCTACGGTATCATTGGTGCGAATGGCGCAGGTAAATCTACCTTTCTAAAAATTTTAACAGGTGACCAAGACCCAACAACAGGAAGAGTTGAATTAGAGCCTGGAAAAAGAATGGCTTTTTTAAAGCAAAATCACTTTGAATTCGATAAAGTTCAAGTTCTACAAACCGTTATTATGGGTCATAAAAGACTGTATGAAATAATGGTCGAAAAAGATGCTTTGTATGCTAAGGAAGATTTTTCGGAAGCTGATGGCATGCTAACAGCCGAACTTGAAGGAGAATTTGCCGATCTTGAAGGATGGAATGCTGAAACCGATGCCGCTACATTACTAAGTAATTTGGGAATTGAAGAATCAAAGCATTATTCCTTAATGGAAGAATTGTCCAATGATTTAAAAGTTCGTGTCTTATTGGCGCAAGCCATTTTTGGAAATCCAGATGTATTAATCTTGGATGAACCCACCAACGACCTTGATTTGAACACCATTTCTTGGTTGGAAGATTTCTTGTTGGATTTTAGAAATACCGTAATAGTTGTTTCGCACGATAGACACTTTTTAGATACCGTGTGTACGCACATTGGCGATATCGACTTTAATAAAATCAACCTTTTTACCGGTAATTATTCGTTTTGGTATCAATCTTCTCAATTGGCAGCACGTCAACGATCAGACAAAAACAAGAAAGCGGAAGATCGCAAAAAAGAATTATTGGATTTCATCTCTAGGTTTTCTGCCAATGCAGCAAAATCTAAGCAAGCGACCAGTAGAAGAAAAATGCTCGATAACCTAGACTTGGAAGAGATTCAGCCATCCTCGAGAAAATATCCAGGTATTACATTTCATCAAGAGAGAGATGCCGGAAATCAAATCCTTTCGATTAATGACTTATCCAAATCAATTGATGGGAAAAGTTTATTTAAAGATTTAACTATCACTGTCAACAAAGGAGATAAGATCGCTTTTATTTCAAAAAATTCATTGGCATTAACAACCTTCTTTGAAATCTTAAACAATAAGATTAAAGCTGATGTAGGCGATTTTACTTTTGGTACAACCATCACCACCGCCTACATGCCTAACGATAATCATCATTTTTTCTCCAGTAAAATATCCTTGATAGATTGGCTTCGACAATATGCCTTAACTGATGAGGAACGTGAAGATGTAAATCTACGCACCTTTTTAGGCCGCATGCTTTTCACAGGAGAAGAAGCACTTAAATCCGCGATGGTTATTTCTGGAGGTGAAAAAGTGAGGTGCATGCTTTCTAAAATGATGCTTGCCAAAGGAAACTTATTAATGATGGATGAGCCAACCAATCACTTGGATTTGGAATCCATTACGGCCTTAAATAATGCTATGAAAGAATTTCAAGGGACCTTGCTCTTTACTTCACATGACCACGAATTAGTAAATACAGTAGCCAATAGAATTATTGAATTAACTCCGAATGGTATTATTGACAAAATGATGGCCTACGATGAGTATTTAGCCGACACCAAGATTGTAGAATTACAAAGCTCCATGTATTAATTTTCAGCGATTGAAAACAATAAATTATAAAATTGTTAGTGATCACGTTAGTAGTAAGTTACTTCAGATAACTGTAAGCTTTCCTACAAATGAATCGGAAACATTGATCCATCTGCCAGCTTGGCGACCCGGGAGATATGAAGTAGGAAACTTCGCTAAGAATGTAAAAAACTTCATCGTATTTGATGATACTAAGAAAAAGTGTGCCTTTTTTAAAACAAACAAAGACACTTGGTTGGTGAAAACAGCTCATACAAAAACCATCACCGTTCAGTATAACTATTATGCGAATGAATTGAATGCCGGTTCCACCTTTGTCGATGAGGAGTTAATCTACGTAAATCCAGTGAATTGCTTCGTTTACACCGATGCGTTAATTGATCAACCCATTTCCATTTCTGTTGCGAATAAATCTAATTGGCAAATTGCTACTTCGTTGAAAAATATCGATGGTGTTTTACATGCGACTAATTATGATGAATTGGTAGACTCCCCTTTCATTGTTTCGCCGAACCTTCAATCAGAAAGCTATACGCTGAACCATATTGTTTTCACTATTTGGATCAATGGTCACAAGCCAATAGATTGGCAAGCGATCATCAATGATTTTAAAAAATTCACCCAACATCAATTGGATGCCTTCGGAGAATTTCCAGCAGACAAGTATGAATTTTTAATTTTTAGTTTACCGAATCAAGCCTACCATGGTGTGGAACATTTAAAATCGACCGTTATCACTTTAGGTCCATCGCACGCCCTATTCAACTCACTTTACAACGAATTATTAGGCGTTTCATCCCATGAATTATACCACGCATGGAACATCAAAAGCATTCGTCCTACGGAAATGCTACCTTATAATTTCAAAGCGGAGAATTATTCCACTTTAGGCTATATCTACGAAGGAATCACCACGTATATGGGCGATCTTTTCCTATTAAAAAGCGGCGTTTTCGACCTTGAAACTTACTTAGTTCAATTTAGTAGTCAAGTTCAAAAGCATTTAGATAATCAGGGGAGATTTAATTATTCCGTAGCTGAATCTTCCCACGATACTTGGTTAGATGGCTATGTCCCAGGTGTACCTGGCAGAAAAGTATCGATTTATACCGAGGGATGCTTATTGGCTTTTTGTGCCGACATCCTTATTCGACAAGCGACAAAAAACAAACACGGATTAGACGAAGTAATGAAACGTTTATACTTCGATTTTGCGCTTAAAGGGATAGGAATCACAGAGAAAGATTATCAAAACCTACTAGAAAATATTTCCGGTATTTCCTTCCAATCTTACTTCGACGATTATGTAAATGGGACCCACAATTACGAAAGCATCTTAATCGATTGCTTAGAATACGTAGGCTTATCGCTTCAACAAAATCAACTTGCATCCTATAGTCAATCGAGGCTAGGATTGAGATTTACTAAATCCAATAACGGAATTTTAGTAAGTGAAATTTACCCTGGAAGTCCTGCTGATATGGCAGGAATTTGTCTTAATGATCAAGTAATCGCCCTGAACGAAATTCAGATTAATAACGATTTTGATGCGCTCTTAGAATACATGGAATTTGATGAGAAGAAATTAATCCTCCTTCGAAACAAAAAAATCACTTTTGTAACACTTCCCGAGGTAAACCGCTATTTCTATCAAAAACATAGCGTATCACTTCAAAAAAAACTAAATCCCAACCAACAGAAAGCCTTGGTGAATTGGGGAAAAGAAGGCGTGAATTTTTAGTTAAAATTCAAAACAACTCCTTGAGTAACTTTTCTTTTGGAAAAATTGCCCTTTCGAAAGATATCTTTTACTAAATTTGATAAAAAAAAAACTATGAAATCAATTTACACTTTGGCTTTTTTTCTCCCATTTTTAGCAAGCGCTCAGTCATTTACAAGTGCCAATGAGCCTGCCATTGGGGGTTTACAATCTTTATTTCTTTGTGATTCCAATGCAAATTCATTCGAATCAACGGTTGGTAATGGGGTAACTTGGGATTATTCACAACTGTCAGGAATTTTTGGAGTTGTTAAAGATGTACAAATTCAAGATGCGACCTTAGATCCCAATTTTGCTGCATTCAACGGTTCGCAAAAAGTAATGTCCATTGGCACTACCCTATCTACTTTTTTCTCCTCTACTCCTAACAACCGAACTTCTCAAGGTTTTGTGTTTAATGAGGTAAGTCTAGGAAGCGTGGTTGCCAGTTGGTCGGTAGACCCTGAAAACTTAATGGCTTATCCTTTTGCATTGGGAAATAATATCAACGACGTTTTTAGCGGTACCATAACTAGCGCAGCAACTGGTGTTCTTTCTGCACAGGGAATTAGTACAAGTTCTGTAGACGGATCTGGAACATTACTATTACCAAACGGCGGTACATATACAAATGTGCTTCGTTACCATTTACGTGATAGTGCCTCTGCCGTGATTTTTGGAACACCGGTTAGCTTTGTTAGAAATGAATACGAGTATTATGATTTAGCCACAAGCAACTTGCCTATCTTTATCTATACACGGATAAAAGTAGTTTCAGCCTTACTGAACAATACAAGTACCTTGGTGCTTAGCAAAGACCAACCCACTACATTTGTGGGCGTGAATGAGTTGGATTCTCAAGTATTTTCGATCAGTCCCAACCCAGTAATGGATCTACTAAACATCGAAGGATTAAATGGAGCGGAAGAAAATTACAGGGTGCTAGATTTGACAGGAAGAATGCATTCAAGCGGAAAAACTACCGGAAAAATTGACTTATCTGCTTTGCCATCAGGGACCTATTTCCTAACAATTGGCCATTCGAATATAAAGTTTATCAAATAATATAAGTCCATTAGATGCTGAATTTCAGGCTCATCATTGCTCTTTTCATCATCACACGTTTATCAATTGGTTTCGGGCAGGATCAAGCTGGTTTACCCATTGAAACACGCGCTTACCTCTTTCACATTGTAAAAAAGAGTCCAATTCTTGAGAATAACATTGGCAAAGCCTTTGAATACATTGGTCCGATAATAAAATTAAAGGATGGCAAATTAAATTATGACTCCATTGAAGTCTTAATTATCAATGAACCCGCTTTGCTTATTGTTCGCAATGAAATCATTGCCACATCTCCCAAAGGACTAATAGCAGAAGCAGCCAATAAAACCGCTATCTGGGAGCTTTGCAAGCAAATTCAGAAAGTACTGGATGGAAAAGACAAAGGGGACAGTCCCTTAATCAATTCCTATTTAGATTATTTTTTTGACTCAGTACCTAAAAACATCACCCGAGGAAAAGTATACGATGAATTATTAAATCCTCGAACGAGTCCTATCTTCCAAACGAGCCTTTCATTGCTAGATCGCCTCACACTTTTAGAATTAATAGGTATCAAAGATAAAACAGACCAAAAACAACTATTAGACGCTCAGAATTACGCGATAAATCGAACCATAAAAGAGCGGGCACTTGCTATTTTCAATGCCTTAGGAGGGAAAGTCACTGATTTCGAAAACATACTTTTTGCTTGTGGGGACGGATCCTACACCTCAGGACTTTTAGAAGAACGCGATAAAGATGAGTACGGAGAGTATAACAAAGGTTTACCGAAAGCGATAGGATTGTTTCCTTATGATATTGACGTTAAGGGAATAAAAAAGCAAGAATTAGTTGCCAAAAGGATTTGCTCGCGTTGGTTAGAGACCGTAGGTAAAGACAAGCAAACACAACTTCACTTCGATGTTTGGGGCTACAACAGTTCCAAACAAACAACCGTTGTTATTGAGAGAAAAAACTACCAATACCATTTATTTGGCTCAGAGAAAACACGGTTTTTATCCCCCGACTCTACCTTTTCAAAAGGAATAACTTTCCAGCGAATCATTAATGATTTAGATAATTTCACCTACAAAGCATTAAAAAACAGCATTGAAGGAAAAGGAGGTTATAACCAACAAATCAAAGAAGTTCAAAAAGATATTTCAGAAACCTTACGGCTAATTCAAGAAGAAGAATCCAATTATTCCGACCTTCACAAGACAGATTATGTCACCAGGAAAAAGCCATCTCGCCAGATGCGAAAATTAAAGAAAAACAATAAAAATGGCGGGCCATTAGATCTGAAACCAACCACCAAATCACGAAGAACTGCCAAGTCTAATAAACAAACTGAATTGATTCAATTATACGAACGATACGACGAATTGCAAGGCTTAGAAAAAGAACTAATGGAGGATCGCGCGCCGCTAGTTGAAGAATACGCTGCAAAGAAAAAGCTCCTTGATCATTACAAAAATAAAATGGGTGAAAATTGGATGAGTTACACCGAAAAAGATGGTTTATATACCTATGCAGATGGCGCAACATTTGATCTTTACACGCAAGAATTTACCATTCCAGCCTCCAAAGAAACAGAACCTTTTGAGATTCGATTAATCTCTATTCCGGAAGATTTTGAAGGTGAATCATCGGATGAAGTCATGCTTCACATTAGTAAAACCGATGCCTTACCATTTTACGATTCAGATTTCCAATTAAAATTAGATGACCGTTTTGAACCCGATAAATTTGATTTTTCACAAACCATTTTCACGATAGCAGATAGCAGTTTATTAAAAGTAATCTTTGAAGAATTTAAAAAAAATGCCCTACCCCTTCAAATTCAACTACAAGCAAATGGCATTGGTACTTGGAATGGCGAAACCGTTATCCGTGATGAATCCCAAAAAGAAATTACTGGATATCCGGGAAATACTACCGAAGAGAAATTAATATCGAGACAAAGCTTGGCATTCAAGCAACTACGAAGTTCAAATTTATTCATTAAAATTGATCGCTCCATTCGGATAAAGATTAATTCATTTACAGACCCTGTTGTTTCTAATTTAAATTTAAAGGACCTTGAAATAGAGGAGCTCGCTAAAACATACCAACTCACAAAAAACGAACTACTTTCAGCGATGCGATGCATCAGCCTACTTCAGAAATTAAAAGATGAATTAGCTTTCCATGCTACCAAGTATTTAACACAGAATGATTCAAAGAAATTCATCGACAAGCTGGATGATCTAATACAAAAGTCAAAAATTCAAGTGGGTACAGCCGCCATTCGAATAAAAGATTTAAAGCATTAAAAACGCATCCGGGAAATTATTTCCTTCTCTCGACTTACGTGTCTCTCGACTCCGCTCGATTCGCTCAAGGGGCATCGAAAAAAGAGCTAGTCGAATTTGTCTCTCGACTTCGCTCGATTCACTCAAGGGGCATCGAGCGAAGTCGAGATGCGCTCGATAAGCTTAATGAAGCTAGCCGAGTGTTCTTGTGAAAAAGCTAGCCGAGTGTTCCGACGAAGGAGGAATTTATCGAGGCTAGCTATTTTTTTAGTTCCTTCATCGCTAAATTAGCAATCATTGTTTGGTATAGCTTAAATTGCTGACACATTCCAGCATAAAGAATCGCATCTTCATCGTCGCTTACCTTGTGATAATCGTTGTGAATACCCGTTGAGAAAGTAATGCAAGGTAAATGAACAAAATGCCGTGTATCCAATGAATTCAATCGTTCTCCCTCATCGAAAACAAGGTTCATATTATTAGAAGCTACTTGAAAAAAATCAGCATTATTTGATGAAACAAATAAAGAAGAGGTTGAATCTTCTAATCGTCCAATCATATCGAAATTAATCACTGCAATACAATTCCCCCACATTTTTTTCCAATGCTTAGCGAGGTATTCAGAACCTTTTGTACCAATTTCGTGACCTGTATAGGCGACAAATAATATATTAAACGGAAGATTTTCCTTACTAAAATACTTCTGTAATTCAATTACCATAGCGACACCAGAGGCGTTATCGTCCGCACCGTTATGAACTTCACTTTTTCCAATCGACTTCGATAATTCTCCCCCCATGCCTATATGATCAACATGGGCTCCTACTAGGACCGTATTTACTTGTTTTTTATTTTGGAAGCAAGTAGACATCCTACTCTTAAGTAACTTACCTTGGTAAGTGGTCCGGTAGGAAATTTCGCAAATAGTTCGTTCTTTATTATCACTAAAGGCCGTTTCTAGGTAGGTGTTAACGAGAGCCTCCTCTATTCCACCGGTCATCCTACCTTTTAAGGCTTCACTACTTAAAAATTTAACATGCGATTTCAGTTCCTTTTCAAGCGACTCACAATTTTGTGCATGTATAGGAACACAAAATAAAATAAAATAGACAACAAAGGCACGACCTAAGAACTTAATAAATAAGTGGTTAATCAATACTATTTATTTTTTATCTGAGTCCTTTTTCTTTTCCTCAATCAAAGCACGGGGAATAGTACCAAATTGCAGTGTTTTACCATCCCACCAAGCACCTTTAGCCTTACTTTCTGTGTTGCCATCATTAAACATAAACCCATCAAGATCACGTTCAAAATTAGCTTTAGTGACCATTTTAGTGGCCTCCTCTTCAACACTTTTTCTTTTGGCAAGGACGATGTACGTAAACGCTACATTACTGGTACCGTTATTCATTTCCTTAATTCTGAAACCATCTTTAGTAATTTCTTCGATAAAAATACCGTTACAATTACCTGCTGGACTAACCGTTACCGTGGGTATTCCTTCCACCAACGTGGAGAAAAGTTCATCAAATCGAACAAATGCCACTCCGTTAACTAATTGGCTACGTCCATCGTCGTACAATTTAGCGTCAAGCGAACTAATTGAATACAAGGCTGTTTTTTCACCTTGAACTTCTCCAACCAATTCAATATTTTTACCATACGTATAGGTATTTCCAGAATTATAGCTGGCAAAAAATTCACCCTTGTTCAATTGACCAATAATTTCACCTCTAGACACAAGTCCAGCGATACCACCGAATAAGCCACCGCCAACGCCGACCAATTCTTTTTGGGAAAGAATTCCAGCACCACTCGAATAAGCTGCAGAACCGTAAACTCCATATGATGTACTTCCACTATTTTTATAGCCTAAAGAACCCCAATAAGTTCCACTCCAATATGCTCCGAGTGTCCCACCAGTGCGCGTGTAATCGTTCCAATTGTAACCTGCTGCACCAAAAGTATACAAATCACCCCAATAATTGTACCCAGCAGTTGCTGAATTTGACGTAGTATTTGAATAACCCGTTCCATCGTTTTGACTATCTCTATTTCGATATGCATACATCGAATGTTGTCCATCGCCATTAACAGTTAGTTGATTTCTCCAAACATACAATTGTGCATTTAGTTGTGGGGAAGAATTAATTCCCAATGAAGTCCCATCATCTTGAATTAAGGAGTTGCCAAGTGTAGTTGATGCAATAAATTTAGGAACGTAGTTCGTACTTCCTGAGCCAGCAAAACCGGCAGGACCTTGTGGACCTTGTGGACCTTGTGGACCCGTTGCACCAGTAGCACCGGATGAACCAGTTGGACCCGCTGGACCTTGAGGGCCTTGAGGACCTGTTCCACCTGGACCTTGTGGACCTGTTGCACCCGTTGGACCTGCAACACCTTGTG
>Ga0214919_10000930_pt1 | contig 49579 bp, 52 predicted proteins | sample LL1503_MetaG_FD_177994 | JGI IMG/M metagenome (GOLD analysis project Ga0214919, IMG submission 177994) | Freshwater microbial communities from Lake Lanier, Atlanta, Georgia, United States - LL-1503 | ecosystem: Environmental > Aquatic > Freshwater > Lake | place: USA: Georgia | collected...
TCTTGAAATATTTCCAAGCGGTAATTTTATTTTATACGAGTCTGTGGCCTAGTAGACCAAGACGACCCAAAAAAAAGAAATATTCTTGTTCCTCCACCCATTCTTTTTCTTTTATTTTTACTAGAAAAAAAGATGACCCATCCTAACCACGTCTTGTTTGCCTACCTCTTGCAAAACTGTCCCTACAGCCAAAAGATGGCCAAATTACTCACCAAGGATCAGAAACAATGGGTCCGACGCGATTCTCCCCGCTACCATGAACTAAAAAAGACGTATGCCACGTTTCCCATTGTTTTCCGGGGCAAGAAATACATGGGTGGGTACGAGGATTTTATTTCCCGGTCGTCGTCTTGATTTTATTCCATCGTCCCGTCTTGGGATTGCATTCGTACATGGAAGGATTTTTGACATGGGTGAGTGCCTTGGGATTGCACAGCGCCGAGCTCCACGGAGAATATCTACGCTATTTCAAGGTAGACATCCATTTCAGGAGAATGTTTCTTGTTCCATTCACGTCTCGATCGATTTTTATTTGACATGTGTACAATGATACACCTCCAACCCACCCATCTTTTTTGTCTTTCCACAATATCCACACGTTTGGGGGGTGTATTCCTCTGTACACGATACCAGTACATTTCCTCTCTCCCAACATTTCTGTTTCAATCGTGTCTGAAACCGATACAAATTCGTGGAGACCTTCCTTGGCCTCCTTGGTGATGGACAAGCCCTGATGCGACTGGGTGAGCACTTTTTTAATGTAATCGGTCGACATTTTTTTTTCTTGTAGAGAAAAAAAATGGGATCCACTACTGAAATCATAAACGTTACTGTTAGTAGTTCAACACCGACAACATGTACTCTTACCACAGGTTCTGAGGAATCAACAACATTAACTAATACGTCCGCCACGGAACAAATAGTCTATTACCTTTGTGTAGGAGGAGGTGGAGGAGGACAATCAAACGATAAATATGCAGGAGGTGGTGGTGGTGGTTATGTGTCGTATGGATTTTTCAACCTACCCGCGTCCTCCACATATACTTGTACCTACACGATAGGTACTGGAGGAGAGGCAGATTCGGATGGGAACCCGACCTTTTTCTCCATAAACGATGAAAGCGGGAATCTCATCACCACTGTGAATAGCCAAGGAGGAGGAGGAGGATCGAATGGTGAAGGAGGTAGTTCAGGGAATTCCACCACGAACACTACATATTTAGGTGGAAAAGGTAAAGGAGGATCAGATGGAGCAGGAGGAGGAGGAGCAGGGGCAGGTGGTAATGGAAATGACGCTACTTATCCTTATGTTAAAGAAGGAGGTGATGGTGGTATAGGTTATACATGGACCATCAACGGAACGACGTATGCAGGAGGTGGTGGTGGAAATGGTACCTGTCAAGGTAAAGGTGGTGATGGGGGTGGTGGGAACGGTCAACAAAGGGGTTATAGTACAGCTTCGGGTTGTAAAGATCCTATACTAAACACACCAGGTACCCTTGGAGGTGGTGGAGGTGGAGGCGATACAGGAGCCAATGGCGGAGATGGATTGATTGTGTTTGAGTATGGTTCCAATGTCTCCATTACTGGGTGCAACTAAACGAATGCGGTTGATTTTTCCAAATGGTACGTTTTGCGGAGTTGATCCGCATTCATGTTGGCAAGACCAAAATTGGGCAATGGATCACTCATCATGGCATAACTTTTCGTAAGGAGGGATGAAAATGTGGCATGGAGATGAGAAAATGGCCAATCAGGATGATTCTTACATGTATCGAGAAGAGATTGTAAGAATTCCAAAATTCGTTTCTTGACAATGGTCATTTCTTTGGCATATCTCTTGAGTGTGTCTAGATTTCGAAGGTCATGTGGATGTAATTCAAAATCATCATGAATAGTCGCGATTGGATTGTACATAATGTCTTGATAGAATTGTCTGCATAAATCTGGATGCATTTTTGCTTTTTCCATATATTTCCATAGATCGAGCATGATTGTAAGTTTCGCATAAAAGCAACGAATAGACAAGACAATTATTCTTTGAATGTTGCCTCTATAACGAGTATCACATAAACCTTGCAATTGTCGATTTAGGGAACACAGACGGAGAACAAATCCACAATTTTCACAATTTTCGAGTTCCCGTTCCAAGACCTTTTCTCCCATCATGTTATTTATTTTGAAAAATACAAATAACAATAGTGTGTACTGAAAAAAAACTTTTTTAAAACAAAACGATTCTCCATGGTCCTAAAAAAAATTTCCAATACTCCTGCTTCCAAAACAGAACCAAAAAGAAAGAATCACACCCTTCTCAAGGTTGCGGGAGGTGTCGCAGGACTCGCTCTCCTCGCAGCACCCCTTGTCATGGGGCTGGCGGGGGTCGTGGAAGGTGCTGCAGCAGCCTTGGAGGGTGCCGAGGCCGAGGGGGGTGCGGGCGCGTTAGAAGCAGCAAACTCTAGGACTCCACTCCTATCTACTCCACGTCCACCTCCTCCTATCAACCCCTTGGTACGATATAGTCATCAATATCCTCCTGTAAGAGTAAAAGGCACTCTTCCATATCATGGACCGTTGCCGAAAACACTTTCTAAAATGCAAGAAATCCAAGGGGTCGGATACACAAGATTTAAATCGTTAAAAAGTCAAGTTCATTTACGTAATTTGGAGTCAAGCTTTGAAACAATAGAAAGAAATACGTTGGTCTCTCCTACCCAGGGAAATCCACTGTTGAAGGTTCCCTCTAACCTCATCACGGAACACTTGAAACCCCCAATCATGACTCCAATCACTCCTAAAGTTCCCATCGGACCGATGACACAGGAACAGGCGCAATTCGAAGAATTAGCGCAATTCGAAAAACTATTACCCCACTTGGAACACACATACTCCAACTCCAACTTATACTCCAACTCTTCCCTCTTGAATAAAGTAGATCGAATGTTTGATATTTACACCGATAACATGACCCTGACTTCCAGCAAAAAAGCCATTGCAGAAAATAAATACCTCGACGCCCTTTTTGGGGATCCATCCGATAAAGACTTATTGTCTCATCACGACATACGTCGAGGACGACAGCTCATGAAAGAATTACAAATCCATCAGGAACCGGAATTGCTAACCAAAATCAATACCTTGGACAAACAATTACAAAATCGATGCACGACACGATTTTGTAGTACATCATTGGCTCTAACCTTTGGTGTAGCCGTTCCCACGGTGATTATTTCAGCGATACTTGACATCAAATCCCAGAAAAACAACCATCCCGGAAAATAAATTCCTCGACAGACGTCAAGGACGACAGATCAAGAAGGAATTACAAATCCATCCAAAATCAAGACCTTGGATAAACAACCTCGGATAAACAATTACTGATGCACGATACCGTACACTAATTCGTGGAGACTTTCCTTGGCCTCCTTGGTGATGGACAGGTCGGGGTTGTAGCATGGCGAGCGTTTTTCGAATGGTATCCTCCAAGGTATTAAAAAAAACGGTCGACATTTATTTTCCTCTTGTAGAAAATAAAAATGGGACCGAAAAAAACAACTGAAATCATTAACGTTATCGTTAGTAGTTCAACACCTACAACATGTTCTCTCACTACTACAGGTTCTGGGTTTTCGGAATTAACCAATACATCTACCACCACGACACAAACACTCTATTACCTTTGTGTAGGAGGCGGAGGAGGAGGACAATCAAATAGTACCTATGCGGGGGGTGGAGGTGGTGGTTATGTGTCGGTAGGATTGTTCACCCTACCTCCAATGTCCACATATACTTGTACCTACACGGTAGGTAGTGGAGGAAATGCAGGGTCGGATGGGAACCCGACTTTTTTCTCCATAAGCGATGAAAGCGGGAATCTCATCACCACTGTGAATAGCCAAGGAGGAGGAGGAGGATCGAATGGCAACGGTGGTAATTCAGGTCCCAACATGAGGTATACTGGTGGATCGGGTACAAGTGAAGGAGATGGAGCAGGAGGAGGTGGAGCTGGAGCAGGTGGTATGGGTGAAGAGCAAAATTGATTACACAAATGGAAAGATATACACAAGGAGGTGATGGTGGTATAGGTTATCAATGGACCATCAACGGAACGACGTATGCAGGAGGTGGTGGTGGAAATGGTACCTGTGCAGGTTCGGGTGGTCTTGGGGGTGGTGGTAAGGGTCAACAAAAGGGTGGTAATGATTCGTGTACATCTTCACAAAACACAGCAGGTACTCTTGGAGGTGGTGGAGGTGGAGGCAATCCAGGAGCCAAGGGTGGAGATGGATTGATTGTGTTTGCGTGGTACGGTTCCAATGTCTCCAGTACTGGGTGCAATTCATAGTAAGACAGAATTGGGAAATTATGTTGGTACGTACGTACATTCTCCACCCCACCCTACTACGGTAATACAATACATTACTTGAGGCTTCCCTGTGGCTGTTGAGCACTGTTTACCATTGTACTCAGATTTCCCATCATGGATTGCAGGCTCCCCATCATCTTGCCCAGATCCAGGTCGCCCTTGGTCAGTCCCTGGTTCATATTCTCCACCAACTCTGTAAATATACCCGAGCTCATGAGATTCGTCATCATCTCCGCTGGATTCGAAGCCGAAGGATCAATCTGGCTACCCACCTTGTGGATAATATTGGAGAGGAACTCCTCCTCATTGCCCGTCTCCCCACTCTTTTTCTTCTTTTCCTGCTCCTCCAACAGCACCTTTTTAGCCTGACTCGAGGGATCCAGGATGGCCAGCAGCGTCACCAGGTGCTTCCAAATCACCTCCTTTTCCGAGGCATCCGCACGCTCAAACACATTGGCCATGTCGATAAACACCTTGTCGCTGTACCGGATAATGGTCTCGGTACACAAGCCAAAATTTTTGCTCATAATAGCCTCCTCATTCGCCTTGACAAACTCGTGAAAGCAACGAATGTGCTTGCGGATGGGTTCTTCATGCACAATACCCGTATTCTCCACCAGATGCGCGTACAACAACAACGACTTTTGTTCTTGACCAAAACAATCATTCAGATCCTTGATAAAATTTCCAATGCACTTGAAAATGAGCACGGTGGAATCGGTCGACGACATTCTTTTTTAGTATAATGTACATTTCTTTAAACCAATCACAATCCAACCAATTGACGCCTATGGTGCACGAAACGATTCAATCATCAGGATGCAATCACAGATATCATCCTTTTTGGGAAATTGCTCCAGCCAGTCCATCCCCACCGGATCCTTTTCTCCCAGAACATGGTCGACCACGTGCTGTACCGACCATTTTTTTCGTTCGGGCTTGGACAGGCCGTGCACACCAAATTTCTTGGTCTTGTGGTACGAGGGATACTCGATTACCCTGAGATGGGGGTACGACATGATGAAAAAAGCGTGGACAAACACGGCCATTTTGGTGGCGACAATATTCATCCGATTCATTTGTTGTTCAATCAGTACGGTCTCGACACCCTCGAGATCGAGCGACCGGAGGTATTCCAAGAGATGGTGGTACAAATCCACAGTCTTGAGGCCATGACCGAAATCGTGGCAATCCATCCCGAGTAAGGCGGAAGGAGTACCGGGGAGACACCGCATCTTGGCCCAGGCAAAGTGGTGGATCCCGATATCAAATGCCATGATCCGCATGATTGATTTCTTTTTTTTTTTTGGTAAGGAGTAAAAAAGAAATGTTTATGTTTTATCCATCGAAAAAATTTAATTTGGTAGCCTGTCCTTTTCCTCGGTTGGTACCCCACCAAAACAAACCATCCCTTGCCTGTGCAGCATCGCTCAACAAGAATTTCATGGATGCCGACATGATGCGTTCCCTCTCGTGTTTCCTGCAATGGGTCGTTTTTGCCTCGTCTCCAAAAAACAAGAACAAGGAAATCATTCCCATCCTCGAACCCCTGGAATGGGTTCAGAATGCGCTCGTTGCAGGAAAAAAGGGAGGCTCGGGCGCCGTTTCCACGTCGCTGGCCCTCGATGGGCGGGTACAGATTATCGTCAAAAAGGCCATGTCCACCGACAAGAGCATTGAGAGGGATTTTGTTCACGAATACATTGTGGCCGTCTATGGGACCAATCCTCTCCGTGCCATCCTGCCAAATTTTGCCTACACCCTGGCCATTTATCAATCCAAGAGAGTGGTTCGGGTCGCCATGGAAAATATCCCAGGACTCCAGATGGCAACCTACCTGAAAAATACAAGTACCCAACCTTTTTCCACCGCGTCCATGAATCATTTTCTCAAAATATGGATCCAATTGGTGCTGGCGTTGGAAATTGCACAGGAGACCCTGTTTTTCACCCACTATGATCTCCACGGTCAAAACGTTCTCTTACGACCGGTCCAACCACCCCTTCCTCGACTGGAATTTCCCATCATGGACAAGATCTATTGTCTGGAATCCATTGATACATTGACCACCGTCATTGATTACGGCCATGCCACCATCCGGTACGACCAGGGCTTTATCGGGCAAAAACACGGCTTCCCCCAGTTTGGCATGTACCCCTTTTATGTTCCAGGGGCGGATCTGTTCAAAATGACCGCCTACCTGTGGATCCAAGTCCTGGAAGGGAAAAAATTCTCCGCTCAAAGCATGGGAAAACGTCTCCAGGTATTTTTCAAGTTTCTCTTGGACAAATTTTTTCAGTGCACTCTTTCCAAGAACGAATTGACTGCTAGTTTTTACAATGGCACGCAGCTGCCCTCGGCCTTTTTCTCACCGTACGATATGCTCCAATTCATGGATCAACGCCGTGGAGAGATTCTGGGCATCCTTGGCATCACCGACTATCCATGGACGGTATCCAAAATTTCACCTACTTTCAAGCTCTACAAGACATTGATCTACCGCAAGAAGGAAACGTACCAATGCTACCAATCCCTTTTTTGCAGCGCCATTGAACCCATGCCTCGGAATCTTTTCCATCTCACCACCCGCAATACCGATACCACCCTCTCGTCGGAAGAAATCAAGACCATTTTTGGGAAAAAGGTGCCTCTCCTCCAGCGTTCCGAGATTCCCGCCATGAAGGCATTTTTAGAACCTAGCCAACTGTGGACACGATTCCATGACCGCGTGGAATTTTTATGGACATTGATGCGCAAAACTGGCACTCCTTTCTCCCAGGATATGACTCCATACCTCTACTATTACCGGGCGTATGTATGCGTCAAGGGCTACGTATCGTATTTTTCTCCATAATTTAATAAATATTTTTTCCAAATAAAAATGAGCTGCTTGTTTCAATCTCTTTCGGCGTTTATCGAGGATACGGATGCCTCGAAACTACGCCATATCATTGCGGATTATTTGGAAAAGAACCCCATTCTCTATGACAATGAAAAAATTGGGGACATTGTCAGTTGGGAGCATGGGAATCCCACGCTCGAACAATATGTGGCGCGGATGCGCATGCCCTCGACGTGGGGAGGCGCCATTGAGATCAAGGCGTTTTGCGACATGTTTCAGATCGGTGTCCACGTCCTGGTCCTCCGCGACCACAAAACCATTGAATTCCAGCCGTCCAACATGACGGCCAAGGACCATTTCACCATTACCTGGAACGGCGCCCATTATGAACCACAGCGCTAGACTAGGCGCTAGGCGCTCACGCTAGCCTAGCTTACTTGACCATTCGGTAGATTTGTGTATTGTTTTTTCGTGTAATGCGGATAATGTCTCCTTTATGAAAATGATAGTAGCGGACGACGGGGTCGGTGCGCAAGAGCGTGGGCAACGAGGTGCCGAATTTTTTACGCACCTCACTCATCTGGGCTGGTTCCAGGAGCTCGTGGGGACAATAATATCGGAACTCGGTCAGATCATATTGCAGCTCCTTGAGCTCAAACAGTTCCATCTTGAATTGGAAAAGATTTTCAATCACCTTGCGGGTGCTGGTGGTGACTGTATTTTGGTACACAATGAGACCATGCTTGATTTCGTGGTCTTCCAACAAATGAATGAATTCCTTGATGGAATCGATATTCATCTTGTCATAGCAAAAAAACCACACCAACAGGGTGTCCCGTGTGAGATGCGTGAATACAAACGCCGTCGTGTTATTTTCGGTGGGTATCTCCCTGAATTTTGCGTACCCTCTCCGTGTCAACATGAGCTCGGTATAATGAATACCTTGAACCCATTTATTTTCCATCGTGTAGTGTCGAAACGAAAGAGTACCAACAAAAAAAAATCATTTTTTTTTTTGATTGGATAAATGTTTCACGTGGAAGAAGAAGAAGAGGAAGACGACGAGTATGAAGAGGTTTTTTCACTGTATCGCCTCGTGGAAACGTTGATGGAAACCAGGCTTTTTCGTCAGACCATTGCCAACAGCATGGAAACGTATGACCAAGAATTATTTCGTCGACGGGAAGATCGATGTCTCCAAGGCGATGCGGTCCCATGGACCGACGAGGAAAAAGAAAAAAAATGCTACATTTGTCTCGAAATGTTTACTACCGAAGATTCGGTGGTGAAACTCGAGTGCACGCATGTGTTTCATCATGCCTGTGCCGAAAACGCCGTGGCGCATCAGCATCTTCGGTGTCCACTTTGCCGCGCCGAGATTCCTACACGGTCCAAGGACGAGGATCGAAACAGCAGCGGCCACGTCATTCGATTTCCCGAATAGAATGTACAAATTTTTCTTGTGCAATAGAATAAGAACACATGTCCACTCTAGAATTTGTTCATATTCCCAAGACGGGAGGGGTTTCTATTGTTTTCACGTATTTCGAATATCAATGGGGATATTTAGCCGACCGCGACAAAGTCCGAGAAAGAATTCCTCACTATGATTTACGCCCCCGTGGACCCCCTTGTAGTTTTTGGCATCACCACGAATTGATCGAAACACTCTATACCAAGGATCTGACACGTTTTGTGTCATTCGAAATCCCTTGGACCGCATCTTGTCCGAATACCGTTTCCAAAATATCCCCGACCATGTTTCATCTTTCCACGCCACATTGGCCCAGTGGAAAATAGACGTGGAGGAGAATCCATTTTGTTATGATAATCATTTGACTCCACAGCACCTTTTTGCTGAAAAATGCAACCACGTTCTTTTATTCGATAATCATTTGGAACAAAGTGTCTGCCGCCTTGTACAACAATATGGTATCACCCCTAGAACATTACTCCGAGAAAACGTTTCCATCCAAGAGTACCAACACATTACAAGCCCTGAAATCATTTCTTTAGAAAATAGGGAATGGATCAAATCGTATTATGCCAAGGATTTTGAATGGTATGACCGGCTCCTGCTCAATACATGTTAAACGGGATGCAACAGACAGAGTGCATCGTCGAGCGGTAGGGAAAGCACCCGAGAAGAACAATCTCCAGAGCCGTAGGAAATCAAGAGATGGTCTCCTTGAATCCACAACCCCGCGGCAAACTGGATAATCTGTTTGAAACGGTGGGGTTCAAAATCATCATCCAAGAAAAAGGGTGGGGAAAAGGCCAAAATACGAAACGGGGGTTCACTTTCCATGAGATAGAGGACGGAATGATAGACGAGTTTCATACCCCCAATCGCGTGGCGAATATGAGCGACAGTAAGGTACCCCCGACCCTCTACATACACAAAGGGAGATCCTCCTCGAAGAGAGGAAAGTCCCTCGTGTTTGGTGGAAGCAATGCGGGTGCAGACGCCCGTCTCGGTATCACACCGTAAAATCACGTGGGGGGAGACGCTGTACACAAAGTGGATTTGGTCGTGATAGATAAAGGGCATCCAGTTTTTTTCAATGGGCCGTGCGTCAGCATAGGAAAGATCGAGTACACGATAGGGGGTCAGGAGAGAGGTACATTCGAGGTCTTCCACATGACCAAGACGGAGGAACAAGAGGACCATGGTGGTTTTTTTGCATTTTTCATGCTGGGGATTATTCACCACCAAGACCAGATCGTTTTTCCATACGATACTGCGGGGATCCACATAGGCTTCCGGGCACGGAAATGGATTGTCGTGGGGAACGTCGACAAAAATACAATTCCCTCGAGGGGTCTGTATCACAATCGAATTGAGCACACCATGGCGTTCCTTGACGGCGATAAATTCCGGAAAATGTCGGATAATGTCCTTGCACATGTTAAAGGTGCTCAGACGATGGACAAGATATTTTTGATCTTGGTAGACAAACAGGGAGGGATTGTAAGGGTGCATACGGTCGCGTAAATGGGGATGATAGAGACTCGTGATTTCCGTCCGTAGAGTCCTTGTAGGAAACGCATGGGTGAGAATGAGCTGTTGTTGGGTCAATTCCGTTTCTCGATTCCGAAACCACAGGATCGATCCTATGAGGAACACAATCAACATCCCTACCGTAAGAATACACACCACCACGACCAAGACCATATTCTTTTTATGGATAAATGAAAAAAAAAAATATGCTTGGATAAGAAAATGTTGTCTCCCTCTTCTTTTTCTTTTCTCGTCTTTTCCATCATTTGGTTATCCTACCAGGCACTTTCTCACCGCCCATCCTCTTTGTCCGTGGACCCTTATTTTGATGCGTACAAGGAAAAAAAGAAGGAAAATGAGGAGGATGGAATCTGGTTTTGAAAAAAAAAAAATATTAAAACTATCCACAATAAAAAAAAGAATGGAAATCACCAAACCGTATTGTTTATTGGCCTACCGCTGGCTGTTTGCATGGATTCATCTCCTTCATTCGCTCTCGGACCGCCATGAAGCGCTCCAACCCTACCACGAATGGTTTTCCCAACTCGACGAACACGTTCTGGTGGAAAGTGTGCAACATTTTTTCGATTATTTTGTTGCGCTGGGCAATATCAAGGCCGTCGCCCAACGACAATTCACCCACATGACACCCCTCTATGGAAAAACATGGCCGCTGGGTCTCATGGTCCAGGCATTCTCGGAACGCGACCAGGACATTTTTAGGACTTTTACCATGGATGTGTATCTGAGCGTGGTGGATCCCATCGTGGCGGAAGAGGTGGGCATCGTCCTGAGCGACATGGAGAGGTTGAAGCATTTCAAGACGGAATAGACCATGAAGGAATTTTTATTTGTTGTCAAATAAAACGTTGCCCGGTCGGTGTAGACTTTACATCTTGGCCTGGGTGGTCTTGGCCTTGGTGGCCTTGGCCTTGGTGGCCTTGAGTTTCTTGGCGGCACATAATTCACGAAGCATGGTGGCTTCCTTGGAGGTGTCCTTGAGGGGTTTTCCCGTGGCGGGGCTGGTGGTGGGCTTGGCACACGCCTTTTTCTTGTTCTTGCACACCTCGTCCACGATCTTGAACGTGCGCTTCCCAGCACTCACCTTGCGGTTGGAAAGAGGATTCTTGGGATGGGCAGGTTCCGCCTTTTTATTGGCCTTCCACGTGGCACACACCGTCTTTTCCTTTTTGATTTCCTTCTTGATGACAGCCTTTTTGGCCTTGGTCTGCTTGGCGAGCACCTTGGCAATCTTGGTCTTGGCCTTGACCGCTTTCTGGCAAGGAAGCGCTTGAAGCGTCGTCTTTTGTTTCTGGGTCAGCTCCTGCGTGGGGATCTTGACCTTTTGCAGCTTGGCCTGTTGTTGCTTGGCCTGTGCCTTGGCCTGCTGGAGGATCTCCTTGATGGCTGAATCGGACATTTTCTGTTGCTGGTGGATCGTGTGAAGAAATTGTTTCTTTTGAGAAGGGGAGAGCATGTTGAGTGCATCGGTGTCCTTGGCGGTAATGTTCTGCATGCCCGTGGCTTGCTGGACCTGCTCGGTCGTCCATTGGGTGGGTGCGGAAGAGGAAGAGGAGGTTGTCGATGAGGATTGTCCCATTTTATTCATGGACACGAATAAAATTTTTTTTTTATTTTTTTAGATTATTTTCGTTTGGAAACGCATTGGTTGTTATACACAATCAACAGAATAAGGAGAGTGATAAAAAACAAGATACCGAGACCGGGGATCCATCCCAATAAGAAAAACAAGACCAACAAGGTAATGACGGTGGGATTCAACCAACTTGGGTTGCCATGGCATTTGCGCATGACATGAATGGAAAACCAGATCAATGCGATCCACAGGACTAGACTCACAAGGAGCAAGCTGATAAAGACACCGGAGGAGACACCCACCATGGTCTTGACGGTCGTTGTATCCGATTCAATGACACAGCCGTAGCTGCTGGAGGTGGTACAGAGGGAGGAGCATTGTTCACAATCCGAGACACCGGAGTGAACAGTTCCATCTCCACAGGTGCACTTGTACATTTTTTTTTTGTTTTATTCTACAAAAAAATTTATTTTTTTAGTGGTAGCGGTACCACAACACGGGCCAACCATTGTTCATACACCGACCACCATTGCTGTTTCAAGGTTGTTCGGACACTGTCGAGATCCAGGTTCATCTTGGTTTCTTGGAAATTTTTCAAGAGGGACGATACCCTTTCGGGGATTTTACTCCTTTCCTCCACCACCAGATAGGGACGTAGTGGTAGCATGTCCGTATAGATACTGGGTTCCGTCACGACCATCATCCCCTGGTAGAGGCATCGATCGGTACGCATGTGTTCGTGAACGTTGTACTCGTCGGAAAAATGGACATTGACCAATACCTTGTGCTGCCACAACCAGGCATCCCGATCCCGTCCAAACCCTTGAATGTTGGTCGCACCTTCCAACTGGGAAAACACCTCGTACCGCCGCGGACACGACGTGGCGGTGATCATACAGGCGCCTTGCGTCTTGGGTATGTTCTCCACGTGAAGAGGTGGCTGGGGAGGCACCCAATAATGATGCGGACAGCCAGAAATCCGGATATTTTCCAAACTGTAATCGAGTATAAGAATGCCGTGGTCATGAACACGACGAATCGTCTCCAAAAAATAGGGCCGCGTCAGCTGCTCGGTATTGAGCAGGGCAATCCAGCGCTTTTGTTCCTCGGTCCATACGATATTGGGCACGGTTTGCAAAAAGAGGTAGAACGTTTGTGGTTGCATCGTGAAACAAGAGGGAGAAAACATTTCGACCCGAGCGGGGGCCGGGGAAACCGCCATTAAAGATTCGACATAATCCTGGAAATAAAAATAGGTGGACGAATGTCCAACAAACACAATTTGCATTTTTTTTTTCCTTGTATTTATTAAATTACATTCCATCATGGGTGAACCAACAACTACACTAACAAACGTGATCATCACCAGCACTTCCCCCATTTCTCTCGTCTACGGTACGGATTCTTCCGGGACCGGGTATATCTACAATGTTTCAGGAACGACACTTGAAGTGTCCAATTCCAATCTGACTTTCCAATGGACCTCGATTGCCACTGAGAATATTGTCTACACCCTCTATGAAGCGGGCGTTTCCTCTGCGACCTTGTATTACGGAAACAATGCATCAAGCTATGTCCAATATACCGGTGCTCTGACAACGAGTAGTACGGGGGGTTCTGTACCGCTCAGTTTTGGTCCAAGTGTCATCATCAATTGGGCTTTCTATAACGATTATTTGAATACGATATCCCAAACAGGGGGTCAGTTTAAAATTCAAACCTACCAAAAATCGGTCAATATCTCCGTGCTGAAAATAGGAGGAAATACGTTCGAGTACAGCGTGACGAGCGCTTCCGATTCCGATCCATTTTTTTATCTGGTGGTAGGAAATATCGCATCAGGAGAGACGTTCACCATTCAACAAACAGGTACTACACCGTCTAATGCATATATTTACGTGTTTGACACAACAAAATGTGGTGGTTTTTTCACCCCATGTAATAAAATAGGGGTCCAACAAAATGCTACCACGACCACGACGTGTATAAAATACACGGGGAGTGGATGGAAAACATGTTGAAATAGTGCCTACAACATTTTGTGCTTGCGGTGCTCCACGGGTACCAGATTTTCCAATTCAATAAAGTGTGAATGAAACTTGGTTAGCAAGAGGGTGATATCCGCCAGGAAAAACAGGAAATGTAGCAACAAATTGTTTTGAAGGGATTGGAAATACACCATTTTTTCCATGGTCCCCACATGCAATCCCCTCAGCTTGGAAAGCTTGTCGTGCAACGATTTTCGTTGATGGGACCTCCGTACCGTGTCCTGGAACGAAAGTGATTCCGCACGGATATTTCCCAGCTCGGTCAGCTCGGCGGAATGAGACGATTCCGAGGCGCAGACGGAGACAAAGAATTGGCGTGATTTTTCCAAGAGCTGTTGTTGTTCCTGGAAATAGGCCCAGGTTGTCTGTACGAGCGCCACGTCCTTGTCGGAATTCCGCACAAAATTGGAGTACATGGGCAAAAATCCCTCGTACACCTTTTTGGCCTTGTGCAAAATGTGGCTCAGGTTCCGATCCACCTCGTGGTTGACCACGTACAGATTCTCATAGAACCATTCCAGTTCCACAAACAAGTGGACATTGTAAAACCCATTGCTGGGCATGTTGCAGACCCGAAACACGGAATCCCTGGATTCCATGAGGTAGTGGCACTGGTGAAGGACAAAACGGTAGCGGTGCTCGGGGTAGGCGCTCAAAAAGGTATCGTACAGCTTTCCCAGCGTTTCCGGGACACCATCACTTTCCTCCACGGTTTCGAGATAGAAGCATTCGGTTTTCATGAGGGGATCGCGGTCTTCCCCAAACGAGATATTGTACCCGGCGACCTTGACCATGTACAAATGACCGGTTTTACGGGATACGACACGGACATAGCGGATCAGGGATCGTTCGACCCAGTAATCCAACACATCGTGGTGATTTTCCTTGATAAACGTATTCAGTCGGTAGATGGACATTTGATTTAATGGAAATCTTTCCAACTGTTAAACCGTTTCTGAACGGATCCAATCGAGGACCGCCGAGATTCGTGTATACACACCGGGAAAATGCCGTTGTCCACACCCGATACCCCAGCTCGTGATACCTACGAGCGTGCTACGATTCGTCGTCTCGTTCCAATGGAAAAGGGGACCTCCACTGTCGCCCTGGCACGTGTCCGTGTATACCATGGTCTCGTTGGCAGAGGGATCCAGGAGACGCTTATCCCCCGCCACCAGCATGACTTTCTCCTGGATCGTCAAGAGAGGAAAATCAGCGGGGGGGAGCACCACCATGTCGCGGCTGATACGGAGAGGAAACGTTTGGAGCGTGTCTCCACCCCCACCACTATGAGTGAGGCCGTATCCCAGTACATACAGAGGGGTTCCCCACGCTTCGTATTCCGTGGAGAGGGGCAGGTCCATGGGGACCGTATACTTGGGCTCGGTCTTTAACGAGAGGACCGCAATATCAAAGGCCATGGTTGATTGATTCCACAAGGGATGAATATCAATACGGTCCACGGCGTATCCTTCCGTACATGAATCAAATGTCACGGGCAGCTCGGTACGATTGAATTGCACACAAATTTGGGTAGCCAAACTTTTTTGTACACAATGGGCCGCCGTCAAAATGGTGTGATGACCTATATATTGACCCCCACACAATATAGTCTCGGTCGACGGAAATGTCGAGATGACCGAGACAAAAAAAGAAAAGGCGCCGATCACCACCCCATTCACAATCTTATTCATTTCTTACCTTACTTACTGGTAAAGATTAAAAAAAATGGAATGCAATTTTTTGTTCTTGTGGTGGTGATAGGCCTGGGAGGTTTTTGTCTCAAAAAACTGGTTCTCGAGTAAAAATCGTAAATCTTCATTTTCTTGTGGACAAGATTTTGTTTAAATACTATACCACTTGTAGTATACTAGAGAAAGTGTTTTTTTTAGTGCTTTCAATCAACACTTTTAGTATAGCACTTGTAGTATAGCATAATAGCAAGAGAGGTACAGTGCAGCTGCACTAGAAAAAGTGTTTTTTTTTTAGTGCTTTCAATCAACACTTGTAGTATAGCATAGCTGCACTAGAAAAAGTGAAGTCCCTCGACTTTTTTAGTGCTTTTGATCAATCCTTTTAGTATAGCACTTGTAGTATAGCATAGCAAGAGAGGTATAGCGCAGTTGCACTAGAAAAAGTGAAGCCTCTCGACTTTTTTAGTGCTTTCAACCAACACTTTTAGTATAGCACTTTTAGTATAGCATAGCAAGAGGGGTATAGCGCAGTAGCACTAGAAAAAGTGAAGCCTCTCGACTTTTTTAGTGCTTTCAATCAACTCTTTCACTATAGCACTAAAAAAACTGATTCACTCTCCCCCCACAGATTTACAATCACAACAGAACCAACAGAAAAAAAAACATGTCTCTCTACCACAAGATGCAAAAGATGGTGGACAATACCGTCGAAGAATTCTGCCGGCGTTTGGCCGAGAAACACGCCGGTCTGGAGATGGACGAGATGATGACGCTGTGGAAAGAAACCGCCAAGTCGCCCAAGAAATCCAATGGCAAGCCCAAGAAAAAGACGGCCTATATGAACTTTTCCCAGGTCATGCGTGCCCAGATCAAGAGAGACAATCCCAGCATTTCTTTTGGAGAGCTCTCGGGAGAACTGGCCAGGCAATGGAAAGCGTTATCAGCTGAACAAAAGGCCAACTACGCCGTCCTGGCAACACCACCTCCGGCCTCTCCCCTACCCTCCACCAGTGCGTGTGCATCCCCTGCCAAGGCTGCGTCCGCGTCTTCTCCGGCCGTCAAGCCCTCCAAGGGAAAAGGAAAAAAGCTGGACATGGAGGCGGAGAAATCTACCCCATCCAAGGTTTCTCCCAAGGCATCCAAGACAAGGTCGAGCATTGCGGATCTCAAGAAACTGTGCAAGGACAAGGGATTGAGCATCAAGGGTTTGAAAAAGAGGGAGGAATTTGAGGAGCTGTTAGAATCCATTAGCACAGGAGGGGACGATTCGGATTCCGATTCGGATACCGACTTTCCCCATACTCTTGTTGAGGAAGAGGATGATATTTTGGCCTAGTAGCATTGTTTTGTAGTAATGAACAAAGAAAGAAGAAATATTTTTCATGATATGTCAAAGCCTTGTTTCTGAAAATACTATTTTCAGAATTTTCATCTGACCATGTTTTTACGACAATGACGAATACATGTCGAGTAGGACGCTCCGAAGGGGATCGGTGGTGACGGCCCATTGGACGTAATTTGCCAAGAGATTAATTTGAGCCAATGTGAGCGAAAGAATATTTGTTTTTGAATTGGCAAACACGAGGGGATAATTGGGAAAAGAAGGGAACGCGGGTGTTAGAATCGCCTTTTGGGTTTCCTCTGGTAAAAGAGACGAGTAGTTTGAACAAGGATTCGTGACAAGGACGGTAAAATCGACGGCATAATTTCCTGGAACACTGTTTAGGGTATTTTCCAATACATTCAATGTCATTCTCGACCATGTCGGTCCACCGCTTGCATAGGTGGATTCAATTTGTGTTTGAAAGGCCGTATAATCAGCTTTATCAAACACTTGAATCGAATTTGGATTCGGATCCGAGGAGGTGGTGGTGGGATACACTCCGAATAATTTTTGAAGCGTGGGGAGGGTGGTTGGAGAATCGGATTGGGTGCGTGTGTAAAAGAGAAAAACCTTTTTCATGGATTTGGCCAACAAGGCCAGTACACCCGCCGACGAGTTGATTCCTCCATCTCCCATTTCACATGGCACGTTTACCAGGGAAGTGGGCGACCATAAATTCACAATCGGAATGAGGCCTTTCAACGGAAAAATCTTTTCCACCTCGACCACAAATGCACTTGAACTAATTCCTGTCATATCGGCCAGCGTAAAATAAGGCTGTGTTGTTGGCATCGAAACGTTTTGGTACGTTTGAGTGGGGCAAGAGGACACCGCGTCGCATCCCCCACTAAAACTCTGAACCAAGACACCACCTACTGACGTATTCGATGTAGAACTTGGAATGGTGGCGGAAACACCCGTCGTGGTGTCGCTAAAGTAAACACTAACATAACCTAGAGTGGAATATTCGGGTTGGGCGAGCGTTCCATTGATAATCGAGGATGGAAAGTCGGGACCCCTCGTGTTTTGAATGATTTGATACGAAGCCGGTATTTGATTCATGGCAGAAATAGGGAGTTGTGGACTTTCCACCAATGCATTCGTCAATTGGTACGGTTCAAGAAAGATTTTGGAAATGGCTTGAATCCACAATTGATTTGCGGGATATTTCAACAGCAACGACAGCATCGTGTTGACTATATTAATATTGACAATGCATTGTCCTGCAAACTGAAGATTGGATTTATTGGAAGACGCGAGTGCATCCAACGTGCATTGTTCCGGAGGTAGGTAATCTCCCAACAATTCGTCGGTGGATAATTTCGAATAAAACAGTTGAGAACACAACCATGAACTTCCTGAAACACTGGAAGCGCTGGCTTCCGTTTGGAAAAAGTAGGGTAGTTGAGATTTCATGGAGAGAAGACCTCGAAAAAATCCAATACTCCCTGAAAATGCCACGGAACCACCACCACTTAAAGCGATCCCATAATTTGCCGTTTTAGGAATGGGTGGGCATTCAATATACGCATAATTGGTGGTTGCTGTCGCTGCATCATTGATGTTGATGGTAAAATAATAATTTTGGATCTTGCCCACCCCATAACATTCCAGAATTTTCTTGGGAATTCGAACGGTCAATTGTAGCACATAATCACTAACGAGCTCGTAAGAAATAAATCGATTGGCGGAAAAAGTCTGGTTATGCACAATAAATGTACCGTTCAGAGCACCCTCAAAGGTTATATTATATTCGGGACATTTAAAATGGGCCTCGGTATAATCAAGGAGGAGGGTCGAGGTTTGTGAGAGGGTTCCTTGAGACTGAAACTGCCACACACGGCGTAGAGGGGTAGAAGAGGGCAAAGACGCCGTCGTAAAATATTCATACGTAAGGTCCGCAGAAGGGGTAATGGAAACACCCTGTAAATAAAATGCAATATTGTTATTGCCGAATTTACATCCACTGACATCCGTCATTATGAAATTATATTTCTACATTCACACAATATAAATTAATTTTTATGCATGTCCAGCATTTGTTTTGGACAGGTGGTGTTGTGGTGTCAAGCGTAATGACATTCCCCATACTCTTGTTGAGAAATTTTGGCCTAGAAAAAAAAAATATTTTTCATGGATAGATTGATTAAAAAATGGGCGACGATGACGAAATTATAACATGTTTTTCCGATGTTACCTTTACCCCCAGTTGTTGTTCCACGTACACCATTCAAATCCCCGATTATAAATCGTCCTCGACAGCAACGTTTTCCTGTTTGTCTGCATCCTATAATGGTAGCGGATTTCTTTACATTAAACCCACCGACTCGTCTGCTTTTCTCGATTTATCAGGGAGTACCTTTGTCATTGCCATTGGTAATCTTACTACAACTACAACCAATGTCTTGTATATTTCTTTTTATCAATGCACGGGTATCTTACCGTCGTTAAGTCTTTATAATAAAGATAATTCGACCTGTACCGGGAATAATGGTAGTTGTGCTACGACATGCACATGCAGATCAGGGTGCACCACTTTTTCAAATTTGGATTTGGGTACACGCGACGTGTACAAGTTTACCTATAGTTCCACATCGAAATCATGGACATTGTCGTCGTAAACACTTTTGTAAATAAATTATTTCTTGGTGGTTTCGGCCAACTTTTTCTTTTTGGTTTCCCACATGGCTTCCACGATACGGACGTGTTTAGTGGAATACGGATCCTTGCTTTTTTCTTTTTCACGAGCTTTCTTGTCCATTCGTTGATTTTTTACGTTTTCCATTTCTTACCATGAACATTCAAAATAATTAAAAAAAAACGTCATAAACATTGTGGGTGGACATTGGTGGGCAAGTACACCTGTTGGAACCCGACACAAAAGCATTATTTCCAATCTCAATGTCAAGCATGGTATGGGAACTCTGGTGTTCCGTGTACCGTGTCTGTTGAAAATGATCCCCTCCTTGGAACACATAGCGGTGGGGACGAATGGGCAAGACATGACACGTTTCACACAAATCGTAATCGGAACAATCCTGGCACTGGTAGCGTGTGCCTGTAAAATGATACTTTCCACATCCATCACACACATACCCGAGATGGGGGCGTTGGAGAACACGTTGGAGAAACAATCTCTTGTTTCCCAGACGTTGAAAAAACCGGACCATCCGCCAATCACTGTACACCGGGGAAGCTGCTTTCAAAATCTCCTCCATCGAGACGAAACGATGTTGGCAAATGTTGTCGTACAATCTCTGCAACTCGACAAACGCCTCATCTTGATATTTTTTGTACACGGCACGGGGATCCTGGGTGGATTGGACCAACACCATGGCATGGTCAGGGGATGGAAAATCCACAGGCAACGGTTGAAGCGTCTTTTCCACGTACCATGTACCCATTCCATCGTCTTGTGGTTTCTTGAAAAAAGGGCCCTCCTGCTCGGTAGCCCATAATAAAATTTCTCCACGGGAATCCTGGTACTCGTGGAGAAAATCCATGGGCTGCTGCTCTTGCTCCTTGGTGATGCGCAACAGGGGAACGATACCTTCTCCTTGACGGTACCCGCATACCCACACATTGGAAATCTGGAGTGACCCCAAGGTTTGTAGGGACATGGCTTGGAGAACACGACCCTCTGGGAGTGTACGACCTTCTGGGAGTGTACGACCTTCTGGGAGAACACGACCCTCTGGGAGGACACGACCCTCGTGGAGTACACGACCCTCTGGGAGTGTACCACTATTTCCCATCCAGCCCAGACCCTTATATTCTTGCACAGTGTCCACAATCCGTAAGAGGATCGTATCGATCTGGACATGGACACGCAAATGAATCAATCCCTCGGGGCTTTTAAATCCAGAGGCGGGGGTCAACTCTGAAATTTTAGCCAGGGTGTGAATCCCCCAATTGGTACGATTCCTGGTGAAATGCTGTGTGCACGTCCATGTCCGATTCGGTCCATACTTGGGATCCCGTAGCAGCATGATGGTGAAACGCAGTGTCACATCGTTATCCTCCATGTAAATATTGGGGTGAAGATAGACAGACAGACAGGGCTCTTCCAATTGCACATTTTCATTTCCAAAAGGATCAAGAATTAATCGAACCTTGTGTTTTGGATAACCTACAAGAGGTACTGGTTTGGTATAAATACGATCCACTTCCTGGTGATAATCCAAGTGGTAGTCAATGACGGTGTGCTTCTTGTTCTTGCGGTTGCGGTCGTAGACCATGGCCTGCCAATCCTGGAGATAGGCGTCCACTTTCATGTCCTCTTTCGGAAACAAGGTATAAGCCGCACGTTTCCAATGTTCACGACCGTCCATCACCTCGTTCCAATATCGAGAGACCTTGGTCATGGTGGTCAGACTCTCCGCTTCCATAAATGATGCCGTGTGGGCCAGCATCTCTCGAGGCAACCTATTCATTTTCTTTATTTTTGAAAAAAAAAATTCAACGAGCCATGAGAATTCTTGGTAAGAACCGCGTTCCGCGTTCCACAAAATAAAAAGAAAAAGATGACCACCATTTGGGTTGCTGCTGGTACAATGTAATTTTCCTTGTTTTTTTATTCAATTTTTTTATGTGTACCCGATTTAAAACTTGGTCGACAAGAATGAAACAAACAAATATGCGGTTATCTCTTCTTGTTCCTGCTGCCATGGCGGCGGTCCGTTCTGTTATCATTGGCGACTCCATGTATTGGAGTGGTCCTTTATTTTTTGGGGGACAGCCCAGTCCTCTGTCCAAATGGTTAGAGACCTGGTCTGGACATTCGATCGAGAATCATGCCTTGGTCGGGGCGTCCCTGGAAGAGGGATGGATCAAGAGCATCCCATCCCAGTACCGTGATCTCAACAAAACCCCGAATATCACCACACTCATCATGGACGGTGGTGGGAATGACGTCATGAGCCACAAGAGTGAATGTGAGGAGTGGAAGCCCAGCTGTCAAACCATGATTGACCAGTGTGCCGGGATCGCGGAATCTCTGTTGGAAAAAGCGTATACCGACGGCATCCAGCGCGTCTTGTACCTGGGTTTTTATTATCTGCCGGGTTTGGAGCGTGCCGCGGATGCCGCCAACCCCCTCCTCGCCCAAGTATGTGCGAATGCCACCATTGAGTGTCATTTTGTGGATCCCCGCTACAATTCCACGACCGGAACGGGTCTGCCGACCCCCGCAATGCTGGGTCCCGACGGTCTTCATCCCACGACAGAGGGGTACAAAATCTTGGCCCAGATGATATGGGACACTGTGGTCCACTACAATATTACCCTATAAACCTCAACACAACCAAAAAAACATGGCGGTTTCCGCCTCGGACCGCTTGGGATCCTCATGCGTCCAAGACCGCGTCCAAGACCAATCACGCCGTAAGACGGGTACCTTGTCGCGGTACAGAATCCATAACATCTTGTCCATTTTTTTTTTACTAGGAAGGAAATATTTTTTTTGTTGGATACTTATAGGATCGGAACTCTAAAAAATGTGTGGATGTGGAAAAAGCAATAATACACCTCGGGTAGCCCCGGCCCCCCTCCCAACACTCCCTAAAACAACCCCTTCTACTACTACCGCCGCTCCTCAAAATGTGGCTCAACCATTTTCACAATCCAGCAGTATTCACCGACAGATTCAGAGGTTCCGTCAAGCTTCTAGAAAGTAGGTTTCTAAACTAGCGGCGGATTCGTGGTCAATATTATTTTCCATGGATAAAATCTTGCGCACTCCTTCTTCGCTATTGAGGATAATGTTGGCGTAGTAGGACCGCCCCATGCGGCCCACCCTCCCCATCAGCTGGTACAGTGTGGAGATGGATTGATCCGAGGCAAATGACTCGTCAATAAAAACATTGGTGAGGCCCGGTAGATTCGTCCCAAATACAATGTCCTTGCCCGAACAGAGAAAAAGAAGCTTGTCATAAATGCCCATGACAAGGTTCCGCTGGTACTCGGTCATGTGGGTCTTGCAATACAGTCCAATCCCCGCGGCCATCATCATATTCATCTGATCGTCAAAGGCGCTCTCAAAATAATTGGGAAGATCAATTGCGGTTCGGGGTGGTGCCTGAAGCGTCTCCTGGGGGTGGTAGCGCTCAAAGTGTTCGCGGCTGTTGAGCACGTACTGGGAAGGAAGCACCGATCGGAGGCAGGATTCCGATAGTTCCGAGACCATGCGCTCCTTTTCAATCCGGGTCATCTTGGCGCTCTCCAATTTCTCCAGTCGTTTTTCCATGTACATTTCGTTCTTGCGCGTTTCGGACACAATGTCGCCCCATTTCAGATCCTTGTCAAACACGTCCGCGACCATGTGATCCACCTTGGCCATGACGTGGTTGGTGATAAACAACGTCTTGCCATCGTAATGAATCGCCTGTTCACGAAACATGCGCTCGGCCTCGGGTGCAGGCATGATGGAGGGTCGGTACTGCTGGAAATCAAAAATATGCTCGGGATTTTCCACGAGCCACGCAATGAGATCAATGGCGTAATCAATGACGCTAGAGGTGGTGATGGTGCCTATATCGGGGAAACGCTCGGAAAACGTCAGGCCGTGGTGGCTCAGCACGCTTTCCATCGACCGGGCCCAGTGGTACACATGCTTGATGGGGTAGGCACGACGAATACGGGGATTGACAAGAATCTCACGGTGCAAATGCTCCAGTTCCAGCACGGTATTCACCTGGTGATGCGGCATCCTCAGAAATCCTCCTTGATCCACCACCGCGCAAGAAATATTGACATCGGCGGTCGCGACACGGTAAAGAGCCTGAGGAGAAGCGTCGTGCCGCTCCAAAAACGCCTCGACGATACGTGGCATGCTGTCGAATTTGGGTAGAATGGCGGACAAGAGCACGGTTTGTCGGGGAAGGTGATGACTAATCATGGCCATGAGACGGTTCGAGGCATCGTCCGAGACAAATTCATCGATATAGGCCAGGAACGGATCGTCCATCTGGGGGGCCTCTTTCAAAATCTCAAAGGCAGCCTCGAGATCCGCCACCAAAATATCGGGCATCTTGCCGGTCGCCTTGGTGTAGAAATTCCACTGCTCCTCCACCGTCCCCATCTTGTTCTTGTCCTCCTTCTTGTACACCTTTTTCCATGTTGCGGGGAAGCACCGCTTGTGAGGCCGCAACAGAATCATGGGGATGGAGGTGCCCTCGGGACGGATGAGCTTGGCCAGCCACACGTGCAGATCATCGCCCAATAATGCCGTGCTGGCCACGTCCTTGTTGACCAATTCATTGGAACACGCAAAGAGGACCGTTTTTTTCGGACGCAGCATCGACAGTTTCTTGGCCAGAGGGACCGCGAGAAACGTCTTGCCCGTGCCCGTGGGCATCTGGTTGCCGAGCAAGAGGGGCTCATTGTTTTTCACACGGGTGCAAATCTCCTCGAGGACGCGTTTCTGTTCCGCGTACAGTTTCTTGGGCTTGCCGCGGCGCTGTGCGGTACAATCGACCAACAACGAAGGGTTCTGAAAGAGAACCTCGTACATTTCGTCATCCACCAGTGTTTTGAGGATCCCGGAAATATGGTCAAGGCTCTGTAATAAATCAGGTTGCTGGATCTGGCTTCTTTCGTCGGTGTAAACACGATGAAACGAGAGGATGGCGTCGAGCATGGTTTTCTTGGGCGCCGTCTTTCGTTTTTGGTAGAGCATATAGTTCCACACCATCATCATGAGCAAGAACATGATTTGCATATCAAACTTGGTCTTGACCGGCTGCAGCGTCTTGGCATCAAAACGAATATTTTGCATCTCCTTCTTGATGAGCTCGCTCTCCACGCGCTGCTGGATTTCCTCTTTTTTGGACGGCGGTTTCTTGGACTTTGATTTTTTCTGGAGTGTTTTGGTAGGTGCCTCCAGCTGGATCCAGTTCTTGAGATCGGGAAATGTCTCCAGAAACACGTGCAACAACTGTTGGTTGCCCCAGTACTTGTCGGGGATTTCCTCCACGGGGGCATAGGCATCCTGAATCAGATGCCGGATGGTCTCCCAATTATGGGGCTTTTCTTCAATGGTTTTCCAATTAAAACCGGTCTTGACTTGACTCATTTCTGTTTGTGTAATTTGTGTTCTATCGTGGAAAAAAATTAGTGGGCTTGCATTTTTTTCTATTCTATTTATGTGTACAAAAAAAAGAATAAAAAATGACCCGGTATCATTTTTTGATGTAATCAAGACAAAACATGTTGTTTCGTAAAAAAAAACCTACGCCCTCCACCAAGAAGACCGTAGAATGGTCCACCTTTATCTCCGAGGTTCCTCTCCACCAGGTCCAGCAAATCGAGCTGGCCGAGGATTTATCCAGCGCCATTGTCCGTGAAAAAAAAGGGGTGGTGCACATGGTGTCGATCCACCCCTTGTTGCGGGAGTATCTGATTGCCAATCTGTTGGAAAAAAAGGTGGCTTTTCGTATCCTGCCTCCCCCCCGTCTCCAATGGTTGTCGTGGATGGCTGTTTTTCCCCTCATCTCCGCCTTGACGACCATGTTGCTGACCCTGCTCATGACGGTGGGAATGTTTCGGGCCTTGGACCAACAAAAAAAAACCATCTCTCCCGCTCCCCCGTTCCAGGTATGGGTTCCCTCCACCTCCTCGTTTCCTACGCCGTGGATAGGTAGTCCGGAAATTTTTCAGGAATGTCTGGAATCGATCCATCAGGTCAAGGGCTTGCTCCTCGAAGGCGAGCCCGGGACGGGAAAGACGCTGTTGGCACGCCATCTCGCCCATGTTTCCAATGCGACACTCATCCCGGTGGTGGGTTCCCAATTTGTCGAGGTATTTGTAGGTGTCGGGGCCCAACGCGTCCGACAGCTGTTTGAGATGGCCCGTCAACACGCTCCCTCGATTGTTTTTATCGATGAATTGGACGCCATGGCCACCAAGCGTGGATACTATACGCACAGTGAGAACGATCAGACCCTGAACCAATTACTCTCCGAGATGGATGGTTTTGTTTCCCACCAACATGTCCTTGTCCTCGGAGCGTCCAACCGCGTGTCGTCCATGGACCCGGCTCTCTTGCGTCCCGGTCGTTTTGACCGCATTGTGCACATCCCTCTACCGGATGAATCGACGCGGCAACATTTATGGGATCATTTTCTAACCACCTGTGGCTTGCCCGTCTCCCCTTTTGTGGATGTAAGTCTTTTGGTGGCGCTGAGCCCGCAGTTTTCCGGGGCGGTGGTGGAACGCGTAGTGAAAGAAGCGGTTGTCTTTGCCCGGCGTGAAAAGGCGTTGGTGTTGGGCGCCGACCACCTGGACCGTGCACTGGAAAAGGAGAGGGTGGGCATTCTCAAAGTACAGGACGATCGTTCGGATGCTGAAAAATGGAGGGCCGCGGTTCATGAAGCGGGCCATGCCTTGGTGGCCCACGCCTCGGATTTCAGGGTACGAAAGATTTCGATCCGTTCCAATCACCAGGGTATGGGGGGATACACGCTTTATGAGGATGCATCGGAAAGAGAGATTACCCGTAATCTCTTGGAACAACGATTGGCGGTCATGATGGGGGGTCGAGCCGCCGAGACGCTGTATTACGGGGAGGGCGGGGTGAGTACTGGAGCCATTCATGATATTTCCATGGCCAATGCTCTGGCAGAGACCATGGTTGCTCAGCTCGGTTTTTCCCACGAATTTCCTACCCTGGGTCCTCGTACCTTGACCCTCTCGGAGACGATGCGGGATAAAATTCACCAAGAAATCCAGAAAAAAGTGGATCGTGGTCTGTCCGACGCGCTACAATTATTGAATGCGTCGTGGCCCTTGGTAGACGAGGTCGCCTCGTATCTTTTGGACCATGTCGCCGTGAATGAATCCGTCTTCTTGTCGCTAATGACCGAGTAGACTTTCAGACAAGAGTATTGAATTTCCTCAAAAGAAATGGTAAAGTATTGAATTTATTTTTTTCAAAAAAATAAATATTTCAAGATCAAGACGATATGGGAAAAACGCTCTCGAAATCGTTTTTCACCTGTTGTACAATGTGATGGAGAATTTTATTTCTTACCATGGGTGGGGTAAAACGAAAGGTATCCAACAATTCAAAATGTTCGACGGTAAGGGTGCACTGGCTTTCATAGTCGTGGACCTTGACAAAATCGAGACGCAGCAACAGGTCAAAAACCTGTCGATCGGGATTTGTCATGTGAAAATACGCCGTGGTTTCCTCATAATAGGCGTGATTGCGGATTCGACAGAGAAATGGAAAGAGGAAAAAAAGTTGGGGAAAAGCCTCTTGTCGATAGGTATATTCCACCACGGAAGAAAACGTGTCCACCGAGATCCAATGCACCGACTCGTATTCAGGGCTGCTGGGCGGTACATGGGCCATGTCATGAAAAAGACGGGATCGATCCCCGCAAGCAATGGTAAAGGTACTCATAAGCGGCAACTCTCACTATTCAGAAGAAAGATTATTCTTTTCGAGTCTGAAACGCCTCCCATGTCGTAGGGAATTTTTCCCGGACAAGGTTTTCCATAGCCTGGCCAAACTCACGAATCTCTTCCTGGGCATGCGCCTCGTTTCGCAACTCTACAAAATGGATGGCTGCCTGCAGACTGCACGTCCAAATCACTTCGCTCATAATGCTCAAGGGCAAGAGCATCCTGGCCTGTTCCTTGGCCACCCCGAGCGCTACGAGTTCCTGGTAGGTCTTGGTTGCGGTGTCGATGACCTGTTGATAGAGGGCATCGCATTTGTCTTGTTTTTCCACAATGCCGTCGCTGCCTTGTTTGTTATCAGCGCTCTGTTGTCTCCACACGGTAGGATAAAACATGCTATCCAGGACAACGTACCGACCCGAGACCTCGTTCCATCCGTGGAGCTGGCAAGGATGGGTCGAGGTCCATTCCGCCCCTACAATGTGCTTGTACCACTGACGGAGGACAAATTCCGGAGCACGGATCTTGAACCGGAAAAAAACGTGGCGGAAAGGACTGAAATGCTGGTTTCGGACAAGGTAGTGAATCAGCTTTTCATCCCGCGCGTCCAGCGCATCTTTTTCGACACCAAAGGAGACCCGGGCACAATTGACAATCGTCAGCTCGTTCCCAAAAATATCCAGACATTCCAAGGAGCCTGAAGAGAGGGTGTATTTTTTCATTTTTGATTTTTATAAACGCAACCATTTCTTTAAAACATGGGTGTGGGAACCCATGAACCATGGGAGTAAAAAGGTTAATAAAAAGTTTCTTCTTGTTGACCTTGTTCCATCGTGGGGAGAGACGACGACAGGTTGGGCTGCACCTTGTTTTTCATATAGAGGAAATACCGCAACAAATCCGGACCCGTAATCCCATAATCGTGGACAAAGGATTTCAGTTCCTCGCTCTTGAGATTTTTGACCAGGGTGGACCAGCACCGCTTTTTTTGATAGGCCTTGATTTCTCCCGTGGCCTTGGGATCCACGTCTTGTAAAAAGGTGTGGGTGTACGGATCGTACGTGGTATACACCAAGGCAAATGCGGCACCATTGAGTGTGCCCGGGGTAATGCTCGTGAGGACCGAGGAGGAAAAGGTTTCGGCTTCCTCGTCCGCGAGGAGGTTCATCTTGACCAAACGGATGGCGGCCGATTTTCCCATAAAGATGAATTTTTGGGAGGGCGTTCGGATCTGGCTCCCTGAATCGTCAAAATCGTACAGATGAGAGTAATGATGGACGCGTGCCCACCAATTTTTTTCGAGGGTCGACATGTTTTTTTTTTTATTTTTTTATTCCTAAATAAAAAACATTCCATGAACGAAATTAGCGCGACCACCATCCAGCAATGGAAAACGGAAGCACTCCAAAAAGGACGAGAAAACGAAAAGGAAGCGGAATTCCTATTGAAATTAAAAGAAAGCGCAGACCTTTTTACCGAACAGCTGATCCTACGCAGCGTAGCGGAGCTGCGGGATACCACGGTAAAAGGATTCTTGCGGAAAAAGTTTTTTTTTGAGAATTTCAAGCAAAAATTTGGACCCGTCAAGGTTTCCACGCTGGTCAAGGGATTCCATATCCATGGGAAATGGGACCCGTCCATTTTTCAAAAAATTGGCATGCAAGAAACTCCCTTTCAAAGGGCTGTATTTCTCCTCCAAGAAAAAGGCATCTCCCTGAGAGACGTGTCCGATATTACCAAGGGCGCAGGTTTCTGGCTCGAAGTCGGATTTTATTCCCATTTATAAAAAAATATATACATTCCAAGAGAAAAATGCAAGGAACATCAAGAAACGAAATTTGGAATTCTTACAATCCCACATTTTCTTTGTTGATCCATGAAAACATGTCGAATGGTCTAAAAAAAAAAATATAGAGTAGCATAAATATAAAAATGCTTTCACTGTCCACGTCGTATGAAAAATTTTTACAGAGCGCCTCGGCACAGATCTTGACCACCCATACTACCCTCTCCCTCTCTCCCGACAGTCAAAATGTTTCCCTCTCCATGGCCCCCACCGCCTCGGTCATTGTGATTCCGCCCATGAACGCCAACCTGAATTTTTCCACCGTGTCCAAATTATCCATCGACACCATGAAACAACAGGCCGCGGGCAAACCCGTCGTCCTTCCCACCTTTTTCAATTGGGCCGATAAAAACAGCCAACTCACCCCACCACCCAACCAGGGGAAATGTGGATCGTGCTGGGCCGTCGCGGTAGCCTCGGCCATTAGTGATAACTATGTGACGCGAAACCTTGTTCCCAAGAATCCCCAGCTCAGCCCAACGTTTCTCTTGAGCTGTGTACCCGATTCACTAAAATGTGGAGGAGGCAATCCCGCCCTTTCTTTGCAATGGATCGCCAAGAACGGCTTGGCGGCCACGGCGGATGTTTCTTCGTTGGATTATTCGTGGTGCTCCTCCAACGCCGTCTGTAATGGCTCTCAAAAAGAAGCCAACAGCACCTACGACGTCCTGAATCAGCTGCTGCCCGGGTGTCCCAACGACGCCTCCCTCAAATTTTTTGTCTCCTCCATCACCATGCCTCAACTCACCCCTGACCAGGCCAAGGACCCCGTTCAGCTCGCCACGGCCACCACCTCGGTGAAAACGTTCTTGTACACCAAGGGCCCCGCCGTGACCGGGTTCAGTGTCTTGGAAAATTTTTTGGGGGGTAATTACACGTGTGGGGGACGCAACCCTGATAATATCTACCTGGAAAAGGTGGACTATAAGCAACAAAAGTGGGTAGAGACCCCTTTTAAATTTCTAGGAGGCCACGCAGTCGTGGTGGTGGGATGGGGAGTGGGCAAGGTGGTCGAATCCCTGTTGAAAAAAGACGGTAGCGACCAAACCCGGGTGGATGTGCCCTACTGGATCGCCCGGAATTCGTGGGATACCAAGTGGGGGATTGGTGGGTATTTCCGCATCGCCCAATATCCTTTCAATATACAGAGCCAGTTCGATGCCACCGTGTTTGTCCAGGAAACGGTGCAGGACCCCTCCACGGGGCAGACCGTCCTCCAGAATCTCCCCACGGGTGGAATCCTGTTTTTTGAGACCAATTATTTTGGGTACGGGGAACCAACCATGATGGAAAGTTTTTACCCCATGACCACGACGCCGACCCACAGCAATGCCGCGTCGGAGACGGCCCTCTATTTTATTTTTGGCATGCTCGTTTTCATGATGGTGCTGACCGTGTTCATTCTCGTCCTCACCGCAAATCCTCCTCCTGCAAAAAAATTGAAGGCCTAGAAAAAAAAATGGAAATCATGGTAGAGATTATAATCATCAAAAATGAGAAATCAACATCAACATCAAAATACAATGCTGCTGGACCAGCCCCTCGTACCGGGGGGATGGAAAGAAGACGTGGACCAACGACGCAAGGAGCGGTGGAGAGAGCGCCGGTACAAATTTGCATGGGGTCTGGATTGGGTACGACCCGAAGATCCCCCGGGCTATTGGATTATTTTCATCAAGCTCCTCCAATCCTGCAAGGATTCACCGACCGAGTTTGATAAGAAAACTAGGCGCCCCAAAAAAGTGTATACCTACGTCTATCTCCCTCTGATTGTCGACGTGGAGGAAACGGTGTGGACGCTGCAGAACCGCATCAAAGACAAGGCCTCGTCCTTTTTCAAACATCGCCAAGATTTCCATTTGGAGATGTATGGCCACCCCCTTGGTCTTCATTCGACCATGGTGGATTTGGGCATCGAAGACGAGACGGTGTTGACGTGTGTCATGGAGTAGACTTTTTCCTATTGTCTACCTGGCGAGGATATCAACCTCAAAACCGCATTAACTCAGTTTGGTAGAGTGTGGGCCTTTTAAGCCCAAAGTCGAGGGTTCAAGCCCCTCATGTGGTACCTCCCATATAGTCTATCTGGTGAGGATATAGGCCTTTCAAGCCTAAGAACCGAGTTCGATCCTCGGTATGGGAATTACCCCATGGTCTAGTGGTAGGATACCGGACTTTTTTGACACCGGAGACCCAGGTTCGAATCCTGGTGGGGTAAAAATCATTTTTCATCATGGAAACATGATGAAACGTTATGAAATTCAAAAAAAAAAAATATAAAAACAAAGAGTAGATAATGTCCTCTTATTTTACATTTCTTTCCGCAAACCAAGAAAAAACAGTTTACTATGGTCTGTTTTCCGACGGTGCCGGTAATATTTCTAGCTACCGACAGGTAGTCGATGAGAACGCATGTGATCTACAGTCCAACGGAGGTATCCTCTTAACCTCCTCGCCCACTTTGGATGCGAATATACAGCAGGTCTTAACCCCTGACAGAAACATTATTGGACAGATCAGCACACAATCTCCTCACACCGTTCTCATCAGCCTTCACCAAATAGATCCACCGCTGGTCATGACGGCTACTGTATCCTCCGAAGGTGTATATACGGGGGAAGCGTCCAGTCCTTCGATTTATACGGTACTGGATACTTTTTTGTCCGTCTATTCCACGTCTTACCTTGTCGGGAAAAACAGGAACTCGGTGTTTCAGTTTGTGCTACAGATCCAAGTCCTCACAGCGCCATTACTATGTTCCTATTCCTCTCCCTACATATATGGACCAGAGCTTTTTCCGACATTTTACAATATGGACCAGTTGGAACAGAGTTGTTGGTACAATTACATTAATTTCGTGTACGGTGTGGATACGATCCACCAACATTTTCCCATTATCACATCCAAATTTTTCTTTTTCTATCAAAACTTGCTTCCCCCAAGTGTCAAGAGCGTGGTCGTTCCCACCATCAAAGAAAATCCGTGTCAATACGGGGATTTTTTCAACAGCATCAACGCGGCCTTTGACCTTTGCAACGCTCTATGGGCGTACCAGTACGCCGTCGCTTACCTACCCGACAAGACACCGCCCGTCCAAGGCGCACCACCTGTACCGTTTGCTTATTCCAAAGGATTTCCAAGCGGGAGCTGGGTCGAGGTGACCCATTGCTGCTGTGATCTCAACAACAATGGCTATTTTTTCTATTTGGCCATCGGATCAGGTATTTGGTATAATGTCGGCAACACCATCGTGTTTCCCGATCATATCGACGCCTACTGCTATTTCCATCATGTGGACAAGCAGACCCTAAACTCGTATGAAATAGAATGCCTCAATTATCCGCAAACTCTTGATTCCAAAAACTACATGGCGGCGCGTAGTGCCGGGTATGATTCCATTCAGTACGTCTACCGCTACGAGGCAAACGTTTTTACGGGCGCCGCCATGTACAAGTCCGAAATCCAAGATTGCCGGTCCGATGCACCTCAAAACGACAGCCCTTGTTTCGATGCGGTCCTTGCACCGTTTATTAGGGCAGGGTGGTGGAAAACCGAGCTCAAAGGACAGCCTCCTCTGGAGTGTGTATGTGTATCCGGAGACCCTCAAAAACGATGCCTAAACTGTCAGAACCAGATCCTTGGGAAATGCAAAAAATAGTTTTTGTTTCATCTTATTTTTTTTGTTGGGCTTCGCGGATCGACACGAATTCTACTTTCTGGGGCTGGGCGTATTGTTTCCAAATGTTTTCAGGAACGTGTTTCTTGGTAAACATCATGCGCTGTTGCACCTGTCGACGCACCGTCCACTGCCCGTCCGTGTACTGATCCCGACCCTCGGCAATCATCTGGTCCTCGATTTTTTTACGGTAGCGTTCGACTCTTTTTTCTTGGGTTTCCAAGAGAATCTTGGCTTCCTTGTACTTGGCCAAAAGTTCCGAGAGCATTTATTTTATCGTCGTGGTAAAAAAAAATATTTTTTTCTACCCGAATGGTCTTACAGAGGGGTGGACGTGTTGATCCCTAAAATAAAGGTAGTCAACCGATCGGTCTCGGATAAATTAACCGACCTTGCGTACCCCCAATTCGTGTCTTGGAATGGTGCTCCCGACGTGCATGTAATCGATACCTCGGGGGATGAAATAGATTGCGGGTCAAAAGGATTGGTCAGGGTAGTCAGGTAGCTTCCAAAAAGTAGGCCACCGTTTTCAAATTGATACATGGTGAATCCAATCCCATCGGTTTCGGATAACACATAGGTTTGAAAATAGGCACTCCCCACTCTTTGTTTCGTTTCGGGATTCAACATGGAAAATACGCCCAGTCGTATCACGGATTGTGGATTGCCGCCAGAGGAGATGACAAAAACCTGTGTTTGTTTGTCCGTGAATAAAACAGGGATGGTATGCGTAACAAGGGGTTGTAAAGAAGAGGTGGTGTTGTAATAAAATCCCATGGCCACGTCCGTGGTTCGAGGAAAAAGATTGTAATAAAAATTTCCATAATTAATGTAGCTTACAAATCGTTGACCACCCGCAATACATCCTTGAACATTTTTTAGCTTCGTCGTAGGGGAAAGAATGTCGGTATAACTCGCCTGAATATTTGCAAAAAAGATGCTATCGTCCATAGACAGGACTTCATAACCAATCCCGGTATTGGTAAGAGAATCGCCATAGACCTGATAATATATTTTACCCACCAGTGTTCCCGTCGCCAGGCTATACATGTCGTATTGTCCTAATCGATAAATGGAACGGGGATCGTTGGGATTCACCTGATTGACATAGGCCTGACGATTCTTGAACAAAAAGTTTTGATGCGTATATTGGGTGGGTCCCCAATTTTCCACGACCGTATACTCCAGTGTCAGCTTGTACGTATCTTTCGGACACGAAACAACGACGACGGTGGCTTTTCCGGTAAGAATATTATTTCCACCAATGACACCAATCGTGTCATGTTGCAGTCCGAAATCATAGCCACCCGTGGAAAGGGAGGGATACTGTCCAAAGGCGGTCAGAAAAAAAGGACTTTTTTCGTCGGGGTTTATATTCATGGTACCAATCCCATATCCACCGGTGTACACCCAGCTTTGTAAATTGGCGGTCCCCATAGAGGTTTCGCTTTTTGCACAGGGGTAGAGATTATACGTTTGTACCAGGTAATAACATTCCGCCGTACCTAGAGGAAACGCGTCCTGTTGAACGAGACGCAAGTAGAAAACACTTTTCATATCCATCTATCCATATATGAAAAAAAATATAGTTTTAGCACAATGACACGTAATTGTCGTCGCACGTTGTGCAGGGGGTCGTGTTGCGGTTAACACACACGCCACAGGTACCATCGGCCGTGCCACACTGGCGTTGTTCGACGGGGGTCGAGTCGACCATGGCCGCATCACGACAGAAACACGGGTCCACATAGGTACCCGACGGGAGCACATTCACCGTATCCCCATAACCAGGATTGCCATTGACGTAATAATAGTTGTTGTAGTAGGGATACACACCATACCCACCATAACGGCCATATCGGCCATATCCTCTACCGTAGCCACCATGTCTACCATATCCTCCAAAGCCACCACCTCCCCTACCATATCCCCCAAAGCCACCCCCACCCCTGCCTCCACCTCCTCTGCCTCCACCTCCTCTACCTCCACCAAAGCCTCCACCTCCTCTACCCCCTCCACCAAAGCCTCCACCTCCTCTACCTCCACCAAAGCCTCCACCTCCCATACCACCACCCCCAAAGCCTCCACCCCCAAAGCCACCACCGCCCATACCACCACCAAAGCCTCCACCGTGACCACCCCCACCACCCCCAAAGCCTCCACCTCCTCCTCCATGGCCTCCCCCACCACCGCCAAATTGTTCGACAATGTGGACTTTTTTCGTGGTACACCCGCCACAAGACGGGTATGCCTCTTTCAGTGTTTGGAAATTCATTTTCTTTCTTGAAAAGAAAAAAAAAATGACATTTTCTCATTCTCATTGTTTCCAACCGCATTCCACAAAAATGAAAGTCGCTGGTTTTATTCGTCTTCCTGTCCAATGGTTTGATGACGAGCAAGAGTCGTACGAGACGAGAGATTTTACGCTTTACTGCCATGAGGATGGTAGTTTCATAAAAAACTATTCCTTGCGTTCATTTTGGCTGTCCAAGATTCAACCCATTTACATCAATTCCATGACGAGTCCTCAGCTTCACGATACCTACGACATCAAATCAAATCCACGGAGGATCCATCCTTTTGCTCATCAGTATGTTCACTGGATAGAACGCGTCATGCTACATGTACAGACCAAGGGGAGAATGCCTCCTCCTCTTTGTATCATGAAACGTTGTGTTTTACCCGCGTCGTTGCGGTACCGCTACCGTTATGTAGAACAAAATACCCATTACATCGAGTACGAGGATTGTCTCCCGGTATTGGTGCGTCTACAAACCTGGTGTCGAAAATGTCTCCTCCGCCACCGCAGCAGCCGCAACCTCCTGTCTCGATAAAGATGATGGAAAATCCTCAAGCGGTATTGGAAATGTAGGAAACCAATAATTAAAAATAAACGATATTTGGTAGGAAAACAAGATGTTTTTTTTTCTTATTTAAGAATGTAAAAAGAGTAAAGAAAGGAACAGACTGCTTCGTGGCGCAGGGGAAGCGCGTTGGGCCCATAACCCAAAGGTCGGTGGATCGAAACCATTCGAAGCAAACGTGGCAAATATATATAATTTGTGGTGAATTATATAGAATATTCCATGCATGCACTATAAAGAAAGTATGGCTTCTTCAAGACGTCGTAGGCGCCGCAAGACGTGTAGACGCTCTTGTTTTTTCTTTTCCAATTTTTCTACCCGCAGGGCCACTTGGTGAGCTACTTTTTTTTCTTCCTGGGTTTCAGCATCCCAATGCAAGAGCATGGGAAGATCGGAACTTTTCCATTCAGTGTCCCCTTCGAGAGAATAGGATTCCAAAGATTGTAATTCATTGACCAGCGTTTTTTCTCGCGTCCTGATCAGTTCATCGGGGGTACGACCCCGGAGAAGGAGTGCCCACAATCGATGTGTGCCCGCCTCGGACAGCGCGACGGGGATACTCTTGCCGTGATTCCCAGCCGTACTGATTTCCCCCGTGGTGTAGGAAAAATTTTGTTGGCAGACGGCGCACGTGATAAAATTGCATCCATCGATTTTTTCAATGGCCTGGCCGCATCGGGGACATTGGGGAAGCTGTGTTTTCCATTGGACACTGGCCACTTCTTCGGCACGACACTGGTGCTCGGAGCCCTTGTGTTGTAATTCACATTGTGCACAAAAGACACTTTCACACCGGCCACATTTCCACTTTCCCGAATGTAGTTTCATGTAGCCCTTGCAAAAGGTTCGAAAACAGCGTTTGGTGGATTTTTCCATGGTCGCGTCCACATTGCTCTTGTGCACCTGGCGCAGTTCCGAGGCGTACAGAATATGCACCGCACGGCGTATGGATTCTGGAAAGGAATCCTCCAAAAATTTTTCCCTTTCCCGGACCAGCTGACGCCGGAATTCTTCTTTACGGGAATGCTCCGCGAGTTGGGGATCCCGTAAGAGAGCGTGAAAAATAGCGCGGTCATAGACATGGGGGACGGGGCAATGACTCCGGAGAAACAGGGCGCTACATTTTTCAGCGAGACATTGGGGGAGCGATTGTTCCCGGGCACAGAGATGGAGGTAGCGCTCCAGACATTCGAGGCAAATTCTGGAAAAACAATCCAGCGAGGCACAATGTTGAGGGGCTCCTTCCTCCCCGCAGATACAACAAGAGGACATGTTTTTTGTGTTTTCTTGGATGTGGTAAAAATGATTTTCTCATTTTTTTCAGTGTTGTGTACTGTTTTAGGAGGACTTGTCCCCAATCGCATAGATATTGTCGGGGACGGCGGTGGCCGGTGTCGGTGTGGAAAATTTGAAAAAAAAAATATGAAAGTGACTATATTTTTTTTTTGTTGGAAGCAAAAAAAAAAACAAAACCACGAGCATGACGACGACGATGACGACGATGCTATCGGATTATCAACGAGAGGTGTGCAAAGAATGTTTGGAAAAAGGTTCCGGTGGCCTCTCCCTCCCCATGGGCAGCGGCAAGACGCTGATTGCCCTCCATCTGAGTCAGACGCTCTCCCCGAACGATCCTATTTTGGTCGTGTGTTCCAAAACACTGCTGACCACGTGGGAAAAGGAGATTCATAAATTTTTTCCCCATCTCTCCTACCAGATTTTGCACAAGGAGTGGAACAAACATCTCCATGAATGGACCCTCGGTGAACATACCCGTCTGGTGCTGACCACGACCGAAGTGTTGACCAAGGCCTACCGCCAATATGACCTTCAGAATCGTTTTGTCATGCAGATGGACAATGAATTCATTGGGTACACCAATATCTATCACGCCCCCGATTTTCCCCTCTTGACTTCTCACACCGTGGCCCAAGGCGTGGGCACCGTCTACACCCGACGATGGGGATGTCTGGTGGTGGATGAGGCACATAATTACTGTAATATCGAGGTGGACAAGTGCCGATGCATCGCCTCCCTCTGTGTCCAACACCGATGGCTCCTCTCCGGCACGCTGTTTGCCGAACCAAATCCCCGTAATTTGCTCGGCTACTACACACTGTTGAAACATCCAGACAGTCCCGGGGATCTCGTGTCCATGGCGGTCAAGATGCGCAGCCCCACGTTTCCTGGCGTCCAAGAAACCCTGGTGCACCGCGCGTCTTCAGGGGTCGCACCATTGTACCAAATACACCACGAGCTGATACCGGTGCCCATGACCGAGGAAGAAATCATGGTGTACGAACGCATCAAAAAAGTCTTGAAACGCATCCACACCTCCCTCAAAACCACCCTTCACCCCGAAGGCCGTCGCCGCTTCGCTTCCTACCTCCTCGCCATGATCACCTACCTCCGCCAGATTATGATTGCACCCATCATTGTCCTGGCCTCGGTGGCTGTGGATGTGTGTCGTATCCGGGAACGCTCCGAGCTGTCCGAAATTCTCATGTCGGAATTACGGGAAGCCCAGCTCCAAGACTATCTGGAATCACCGAGGTCGTTGTACTCCTCTCGATTGAATGCCGTCATGGATCAATTGGCCTTGTTGGAGAATACACCCCGTGTCCTTATTTTTTCCGCGTTTCGAACATCGCTTCGTTTGCTGCAGGTTTTGGTGGAGGAACGATTTCCCCAGGAATGGCAGGCGTTTACCCTGGAATCGGGGACCAACAAGAAAAAAGTGCTGGATGCCTTTGCCCAGTCTCCACGCGGTATCCTGTTCCTGACCTACAAGACGGGTGCCGAGGGTTTGAATCTGCAACACACCGATACCGTCTTGTTATTGGATACCATGTGGAATGCGTCGACGGGGGAACAGGCGGTGGCCCGTGTAGCGCGGCAGGGACAGCTTTCTTCCCACGTCCGTGTATTGACATTCCTGTCGAGCACGGGGATTGAAAAGGCGATCTTGGAAAAACACATTCACAAGATGGACATTGCCGGGGAGCTCATGACGGGACCGGCAACCAAGAATAATCATCACATGAAGGTCGAAGACATTGTCAAGATGGTGTTGAAAGAGGATAATGAATCCTTGTTCCAACAAGTGCGTGAAAAACTGCGCTAAAAATCCCACAACTATCCTCACCCCGTCATGAAAATTTTTTGGTAGAAAATTATCAATGTTGAATTTTTTTTTTGGTAAAAAAAGAAAGTAAAAATGGGAATGACTAAAATCATAAACGTAAATATAGTTGGCAAAAAAGGACAGCCTTGTATATTTGGAACTTTTTACTCGTTGCTAAAATACAAAGGTTGGGCTGTACTCACCGGTGTTCCGGGTCCTTTGAACACGATATTCCTCAATTTTGCCTATCCCGACCGTTCTCAGCTCTATTTTATCAGTTCTTTTGGCGCCAACGACCAAGTGGTCGTATCAGGCCAGTTTCCCGAAAACCTCTTTTACTGGGCATTGACTCTTTACGACGAATGTGGACTTATTCCTCCTTCGGTCGCGGGTGAGAAATATTCTTACAATGACCTGGACTTTCCTAGCCGTCAATATAATGTGAAATTTCAATACAGCAAGCCCTATTCTCTCTTTATTCGATTTTACGCATCGTCCACAAAGCAACGCAATACCTTGTACGATGAATATCTGCCTACGCTAACATTCAATGGATCGGTGCTTCCAAAACCACCCCTTGCAAACATTAAATTATTGTCCCAATCCGTGGAAAAAATTATTACTCCCCTGTTTTCCAAAAACAACAAGTGTATATGCCCCACTTTACCCACCGGATGTACAGAAACTTGTTCCACGACGTATGGCAATGTCAATGTCCACGAATTTTTCCTCGTTTCCAGCCAACAACTGGCCGCCACGTTTCCCAATGCCAATGGACTCTACCTCGTCATGTACCCCCCACTACCTTCCTCTCATCGTCTGGAGGACATTGTGGTCCGCGTCTCGGCTTCCTTTCCATCCCCTATCGGGCCTCAGTATCCCTTGAGGTACTTTTCTTACATGGCGAGCAATGCCACCACCTCTGCGACCGATGACACCATTGGTTTTGGCTACGAAAAAGGGACCCTCACTCCTACCATATCTGGTCAATATACTCTATGGTTTGGATATAACAAGGATAAAATAGTACAGCAACCCCTCTATCAAACCGGGGACGTTGTTTTATTGTTTAGCCCTCAAAATGACCATCCCGTGATTGTGTTGCGTCAAATTTGTGTCTTGGATTCTTCTCCTTCGTGTCCCTTGTTCTCCTTTCATGGAAATACGGAGCCCGTCCCAGGCAACGTCATCCATCAAGCGATGGGGGACACCTATCCCGTGTCGGAAATATTGTCAGAGGCGGCATGAATATTAGGGGAAAAAATGAGGTGAAAAAAATTGTCACCAACCAAACCATGACACATGAAAAAAAAATGACCCCATTTAACATTCTCTTTTTGTCCACAAAAAAGAAAATGACGACCACCGAATACCAGAAACTGGATCCCATTACGCACATTCACAAACGGCCGGATATGTACATTGGTTCGTTGAAACCACGTGTCCAGGCACGGGAATGGATTCTGGGGGAAAACGACAAGATTGTGGAAAAGGAAAATTTGACCTATTCGGACGGATTGGTCCGTATTTTTGTCGAGGCCCTGTCCAACGCCATTGACAATGCGTGGCGGTCCAAAAAAGCCGGCGTCAAAATGTCCAAGATCAAGGTCACGATGGACCAGGAAACCGGGGAAACATCCATTTGGAACGATGGATTGCACATTCCCGTGGAGGTGCATCCTACGGAAAAGATTTACAATCCCGACCTTATTTTTGGGCACCTGCTCACGGGGAGCAATATGGATGATACCGAGCAGCGCTTGTCTTCGGGCCGCAATGGATTGGGGATCAAGCTCCTCAATGTGTTTTCCAAGGAGTTTCATGTCGAGGTCCTCGATCCCGTGAACCATGTCCTCTACAAGCAGACGTGGAAAAACAATATGAGGGAGCAGTCCAAGCCTTCGATCCGCACCAACCAAGGAAAGAATGGGTACACCCTGGTACGATGGATCCCGGATTTTGAAAAATTTGGGATGCTGCACTATGACGACCTCACCCTGCAAATGTACAAGAAATATACACTGGATGCGTCCATGATCACCCAATTGCCCGTGTTCATCAACGACGTCAAGCACCAGTTCAAGACGTTTGGAGACTATGCCCGATTGTACGTTCCTGGCGACGAAAAACCCGAGATGCTTGTCATGGAGACGGGGGAGACCACCTCGGTGTGCATCCTCCAGAGTCCTTTTGGGGAGTACCGGGAGATTGGTTTTGTCAATGGCGTCTATACGAGAGATGGGGGTGTGCACTGCGATGCGGTGTCGACGGAATTGTTTCGAGGCCTGGCCCCCAAATTTTCAAAGGGCAACATCACCGCCAAGGATCTGCGACCCTATTTTACCATCCTGGTGAATGCGTGGCTGCCCAACCCCGAATTCAGCAATCAATCCAAAACAAAATTACTGGCGCCTCCCCTCTCTTTCAAGCTGGAGACGAAGCACGTCCAGACGATGATGAAATGGTCCTTTGTGGAAAAAATTCATGATTTGATCAAGGACAAGGAATTCTTGTCGCTGAAAAAGACGGAGAAAAAGGCGCGGGGGTACAAGCGCATCGAGGGTCTGGATCCCGCCAATTTTGCAGGGACAAAGCATGCCAAGGAGTGCACCCTGATTTTGTGCGAGGGTCTTTCGGCCAAGACCTATGCCACCAATGGTATCAATGTGGGGTGCCATGGAAAAAAGGGGCGCAATTATTTTGGCATCTATCCTCTGCGGGGAAAATGTCTCAATGTCCGCAATGCGACCATCAAATCCATTTCGGAGAACAAGGAGATTACCGATGTGATCCAGGCCCTGGGACTCAAGTATGGTACCGATTACAGCGACGAGGCAAATTTTGAGTCCTTGCGGTACGGCAACGTGCTGATTATCACAGATGCCGACGAGGATGGACATCACATTAGTTCCCTGATTATCAATTTCTTTCACAAACTGTTTCCCTCCTTGTTGGATCGACAGCCCTCGTTTTTGCAATCCATGATGACACCGATTGCCAAGATTTTTTACGGGGGCTCGGACCGGGTCGAGACCTTTTACAATGATTTCGAGTACCAACATTCCCTCCAGGCCATTCAGCAACAGGAAAAGCCGGTCAAGATTCGTGTCAAGTACTACAAGGGGCTGGGGACATCGTCGGATCAGGAGGTGCGGGATACGTTTGGACAAAAGGTGGTGCGGTTGGTCAAGGATGAACAGACCGATGAGATGATGGACAAGCTTTTTCACAAGAATTCGAGTCATGAACGCAAGGAATGGCTGACGACCTATGACGCCTCGGCCTACCAGACCCCTTCCGAGGAATATCCCCTGACCCAATATTTCAACCAGGAACTCATCCAGTTCTCCATTGAGGATTGTCGTCGGAGCATCCCAAATTTGTTGGATGGGCTCAAGGTGTCGCACCGCAAGATTTTGTATTCGGTTTTCAAGAAAAATCTGGCGCCCTCGGGCAAGAGCATGAAAGTGGCCCAGCTCGCGGGATACTGCGCCGAGCACAGCAATTATCATCACGGGGAACAGTGTTTGCACGATACCATCATCAAGATGACGCATAATTTTGCGGGCTCCAACAATGTTCCTTTTCTGGCCCGGGATGGTCAGTTTGGATCGAGGGCGTACGGGGGCAAGGATGCGGCCAATGGGCGTTATATTTTCACCAAACTGGCACCACTGACTCGTCTCTTATTCCCCGCGGCCGATGATCATTTGCTCCACTACACCCTGGATGATGGGGACCGTGTCGAGCCGGATTTCTATGTACCCATTCTTCCTACGATTTTGGGGAATGGTTGTGTCGCGGGGATTGGGACGGGGTGGTCGTGCTCGGTGCCCTGCTTTGATTTTGTCCAGCTGTGCGACAAGGTCCGGGCGTGGTTGAAAGATCCCTTGTCGGTGGAGATGGATCTGGAGCCGTTTTACCAGGGTTTCCAGGGAACGATGGAAAAGGTGGGTCCGAACAAGTATCAATCGTCGGGAATATTGAGACCATATGTTCCAGGAGGTCGTTCGAAAAAGACGAATCTGTGGGAGATTGTGGAGCTGCCAATCCAGATGTGGACCAACAAGTACAAGGAGGAATTAGAATCGATGCTGGAGCAGAAAAAGCTCAAGGGTCTCCAGAATTTTTCCACCCCGGATACCGTGCACTTTGTCATTGAGCCCGCAGAGGGTTTCACTCCGACCCTGGACAATATGAAATTGAGGTCGACCATTCTCATGACCAACATGGTCCTGTTTGTAGAGGATCAAAAGCTGCAGAAATTTGATTCTCTGCATGCTATTTTTGAGGTGTATGCACAAAAACGTCTCCAGCTGTACACGGCTCGCAAGGCGTATGGGATGAAAGAATTACAGATGGAATTGGTGATTCTGAAAAACAAGCGTCGATTTTTGGACGAGGTACAGTCGCAGACCCTCAAGGTGTTCCGGGTGCCCGAAAAAGAGGTGGCGGCCCAACTCGCCAAGACCAAGTACGCCAAGGATCCCCGTCTCACGACCGCCAAGGTGGATATTGAATCGTCGCATCTCCATCTGGGCGGTGAGGGGGATGATACCCCTGAACAGGAACAGGCACACGAACATCACGAGTACGGGTACTTGTTGCGCATCCCCATGCGTGATTTCACCCAAGAAAAGGTGGTGGAACTGGACGCCAAGATTAAGAAAAAGACGGCCGACCTCAAGGCCTTGGAAAAGACGACCGAGGCGGAGATGTGGGAATCGGAGCTGGAAACCTTTCTCAAGGAATACCGCAAGATTTACGGCTAGGCATGCCGCGGTTGCTATAGGTACTATACTGCATGACTATTATCACTATCCGACAGGATTTGGGATAAAATTTTTTTTTTTCCAAAATAAAAATGCAAGCAATACGTCTTCAGCCAAAAAAAGACATTGTTTATAGTCAAGGGAAACCTTTTGTGTTTGAAAACCTTCAAGGTGACCGCGCCGTCCTTTTGACAGAAAAAGGTAAAACAAAAAACGTGGCGATAACCCAGCTGATTTTATTTAAAAAAGGTGCTTTTATCCCGATTACCAACCAAGTCGCTGCTGAAAAAATTTCCACCAGGTCTAAACGTCCTCGACAAGAACAAACAACATCTTTAACCAAAAGCAACGCAGCAGCTGCAGTCAATCTTAAAGATGCTCGTTATCTAGCGAGAAAAACCAAGGAAAATAATGAACTTTTCCAAGATGTCGCCGAACACTTGGGTAAAACATGGCTGTCCAGCGTTCGCATCCTTGCCTTGGATGACTTTTGTTCGTCGCAGCAAAAGAAACTCAATACCTACACCTATTTTACACAATTTGGAGGTAAGCATTCTAATTTTTATGTCTGTAATCCGAATATAAAAGTCTTTCGACAGATCTATGAACGTGGAGGTCACGGTTTTCCCATGACGGTAGGAGATTGTCTAACAGACCCTGTCATCTCGCTTCCAAAAATGGACGTATTTTACTTGGATTATACCTGTAAATTTGATAAAGCGCTCACCGACCTTTCCCTCTTATTCGAGAATCACGAAAGATTATTTAAGAATAAAGTCCTCCTCCATCTGACGGTCAGTAAGCGTCAAGAGAAAAAACAACTCTATGACTCGTTGTTATCCTCCATTACCAAAAAACTGGTCCAGCTTGGACGTCAGTACGGCTACAGCGTAGTACCCGCACGCCAACCTTACGCCAATGAAAAAATGTTCAAAATTGGTGTGGTTATTTCGAAACTCGAACATACAAAACCACAAGTCCGACAGCAAACTCAAGAAATCAAGGGCAAAAACTAGAGGAATATTATCAAGAGACATGGACTGCTGCGTTGTAAGAACGGATATGGGCTGTGAGTAAGGGGATAAGGCCGGCCTTATCCCCTTACTGCTGTGGAATAGAGATACAAATGGGGCGATCAATATCTGGAAAATTGCAGTGGTGGTAGTTTTACAAGGGAGACAGCGCTTGTCGTTTCCAGGATCCGTACATGACATGTTTTCCGTATTTTCCAAACGCGCTGGGTGCAAACGGTGTAGGAGAGAGCAATTGTACATGGCCTTGACCGACGTCGGCATAGGTTTGCGTAACCATGACGGGGCCCGTGGTGTAGTACACATGGACGGCGCTCTTGTCCATTCGACGGGCCTGGGCTTCCTGTATATCGAGGGTTGAAATGCGTTGGGTCGAAATATTGTCCATGAGCGTCTGTAGGAAAAAATGGCCCTTGGGTGCATAAAAGGCGTAATTGCCCACCAATAAATCAATACCTTGTTTCCGGAGCACCGGATCGCCATTTCGTTCCAGTTCCTGGGGAAAATAGCATTTCGACAAGTCTTTTTCGTCAAAAGGAAGGTCCATGTCCATGTCCAGATCGAGATACAGACCTCCATAATGGTGGATGGCCGCGTACCTGAAAAAATCCAGCTGCTGAATTTTCAAGTCTAGACCTTGAAACGTTTCCTGGAGATGCGGTACCTCCTCCTCAAAAAACCGCACAATGTCCTCATCCGAAAAAAATAAATAGTTCCACGAGGGATGCAATCGTTGCACCTTTTCCGAGAACTGTCGCAACTTGTCCGGCATTTCCTGGGAAGAATAGGTCTGGAGAATATTCATTCTTGTTTTTTTTTTGTGTTTTCGTTTCGAGTGCTTTAAATATTTCCAAATTTTTTATCGAATTTGGAAATTACTCATCATTTACAGAGTATTTTCTCAACGCCATGAAATGTTCCCATCTATTATTCCACAGCTGAACAAATCTTTTTTTCGGCCATGATGGACCAATCCATGAGCAGGGAGCACAACCCCGAACCAATCTTGGAACGTTTGCCGCACATAATGGCCGCGGACACCGCCTTGACCGGCTCTTTTTCCGCATAAAAGGCGGCATTGCAAAAATGATCCAGGGATTCCTCAAAGGACGAGCGGCTCAGCACACCCACCTGTTCTTTTTTCAGGCCGTAGCGGGAGACGGAATTGATGGTTCCATGGTGCGTCATGATATCCACCAAGAGCAGAATGTGCACGGGGTTCAGAAAGGTGCCATCCGAGGACACGATGCTGGTGAATTCTTCCATTAGAAATTCTCTCGTCGCCTCGATACCCATGACGTGGTAAATATCCCACATGTTATTGCTGCGGGCCGAGGAAATATCCACAAAGGGCAGCATGACAAGGCCTTGGAAATGACTGCCCTCGGTCTCCACATACAAGCCCTCGTCGTTTTTGAGAATGTGATAACGTTGAATGCCTTTCAAACCACTCATTTCCGTTTCCAACAGCTTGACTTTGACAATATCTTCCAGGTAGATGCGTAGATAATTGGCACTCGTGAGGAAAGACGGTGCCTCCTCGGGGAGCGCCACCTGACTCACATCCACAAACACGTCCAGCTGTCCTACGTGCAACGGAGAAAACACGCAACAAATATCGGTGAATTGCGCTTCGAGCTTTTCACTCATCCGCATGGGCGTCAGCTGGTACTGATGCATCTTTTTCAGATCCAGCTCCAACGAAACACATGCGTGGAAATCACGGAAACGATTGGAGTACACGGTCTCAAAAGCGCCGTACCACACCTCTTCTTCCTTGTCTTCGTGCACGGTATCGCGAATCACCAGATCGGCCAGAGTAAGATGAACCATATGATGCGTCAAGACATTTCGAATCTTATTGGGGGTATCCAAATTTGGCAAGCGCATCCGGAATCGGTTCGAGGACATTTTAGGGTCCTTGGTGGCATTGAGGAGTTCCAGAAATCGGGGAACGCCCGTCACCACCGTGGCCACCGACAGACCCGACTGATGAAAAGAATTCAGGGTGAGCTGGGTCTGGCGTTCTCCAATACTCTGGGCACAAATCACACCTACTCCTTCTCCCGGTGGAACCACGCACCGCTGGATTTTTTCCTGAATCTTGTCCCGGATTTTTTCCACCACCTGGGGATGATCCACCACCTCCACCTTTTGAAGCTGCTGGCGGAGAGGAGCAACCATTTTTTCCACAAATCCACAACGAAGGTCGACCGGTAAAAACCGCGGTACGTAATCGCCCGCATTTTCCAGTATCCATTCAATTTCCGTCTCGGTAAGTTTTCGGGTAGTCGACATTTTTTGGTGAACACCTACCAAATCCAACCAAGGAATCATTTTTCTATTTTAGAAAAAGTGAACGTGAAACAAAACACAACCCCTTTTCCGATAAACATGGTGGTTACACGTTCACGTCTTGGGATCCAGGGAGAATCCACGGAAGAAAAACCCAAAAAGGTTCGGCGCAATTTTGTCATTACCATTGCCCCCAACAATAACAACAAGGTGGGAAAAAAGAATTCCTCGGTGGAAATCGTGGATCAAGACTCTGATCATCGCGATGATTCGGAAAATGATACGGAAAATTCGTTGGAAGAAGAAACAGAAGAAGAAGAGGAGGAATTTGATTTGCCCTCTCACATTATGGAAAATGAGGAGCTGCGCGCACTCGCCGACGAGATTATCCAATCCATCAAGAAAAAATCACCGTCCCTCGAATTGATCCTGAGGGCACCCATTCGTCAAAAACACAAGGAGGAATTGTTTGAGTGGTTTTTGATTTATGATCAGTGCATGCCCATGTCGGAAGAGCGCATGGCCCTCCGCAAACAGGTCCACCGCATGCTGGAAAACTACAAGAAGGAATATGTCGAGTTTAGCAAACACAAGGAAATGGTGGCCCAGCTCGAACAGAACGAGCATCACGATGATGTGTACGAGCTGCAGTTTGAGATTCTTCGTCTGGAAACCTCCGAGGCACACCAACGCGTCTTGTTTCAAAAATATTCAGAGCTCAAGGAAAAGGAGGAAATGGACGAGGAATTCTACAAGCTCAAGGGATGGCTCAAACAGGCCTTGCAGCTGCCTTTTGACCGCATCAAGGCGTTTCCTCGTTTTGATGACGTGACCGAGCAGTTGGTGCGCATCAAGAAACTTTTTGATGAGGAGCTCTACGGCATGGAAAAGGTCAAGGAACAGCTCCTCCTCTTTATCCACGGCAAGATTATGAACCCCGATATGAAGGGATGTTGTCTCGGGCTGGTGGGAGAGCCCGGGGTCGGCAAGTGTCTCCATCCCTTGACACCCGTGTTGATGCACGATGGATCGATCCGTCCGGCCAACACTCTTGCGGTAGGGGATCGGTTGATGGGCGACGATTCCGAGCCTCGTGTGATTGACAGTCTCTGTACGGGGGAACAGCTCATGTACCGCGTCGTACAACAGAATGGGGATCCCTACACGGTCAACAGCAGCCACATTCTGAGTCTCTACCACACCAAGTCGGGGTCCGTCCGGGATGTACCCATCTCGGAATTTGTGCGCTATCCCAAGAAACGACAGCAGGATTATTTGGGTGTCAAGACGGGTGTACAGTTTTCCTCTTCGAAACAACCGTTCACGGTAGATCTCTCTCCACGGACCATGGGCCATTTGTGGGCGACACAATTGACGGCCAACCGCTTTCCCCTGTCCACCAAGGTACCCGAATTGGAAGCTGTGGACGAGACGATTGGATGCCTCGGGGAAAAAGGGGGCATCTCTTGGGAAAAATATTTGGTCCACATGCCCGTGGAATACCGCATCACGGACACGGAAACGAGGCTGGAGTGGGTAAGGGGTATGATCCAGGGATGCGGGGTGTGCAATGAGCAAGGGGTCTATCATATATTTGTTCCCAAAAAGAGGCACCCGGACACGCTCTATGTCCTCCGGTCGTTGGGTCTGTTGGCCCATGCTTCTTCCACCTCCACCTCTATCACTGTATTCGATCCCCTGGGCATGCTGAGTGGTCAACACGTCCTAAAAGATCCCGTGTTGACCACGTACGAAATTACGGTACAAAAGCTCGATGTGCAGCCCTACGTAGGGTTTATCGTGGATGGAAATCACCGGTTTTTATTGGGTGATTTTACCATTACGCACAATACCTCGATTGCACGGTGTCTGGCCAAGGTCCTTGATTTTCCGTTTGAACAGATTTCGTTTGGTGGTGTCCATCACTCGGATTTCATCAAGGGCTTTGATTTTACCTATGTGGGATCGCGGCCAGGGGAGATTGCACGGTGTCTTACACGGATGAAATACAAGAATGGCATCTTGTTTCTAGACGAGTATGAAAAGGTGGCTGAGAATCCCGAGATTACCTCGACGCTCCTGCACATTACCGATTTTTCACAAAACAGCGTATTTCGGGACAATTATTTCAACGATGTAACCATTGATCTCTCCTCCCTTTGGTTCGTCTATTCCATGAACGATCTGCCCCGTGACAAGGCACTCAAGGATCGTATCTATTCCATTGTGGTGGAGGGCTACTCGGAAAAGGAAAAAGTGCGCATCGCCTCGGACTACTTGTTTCCCAAAAATTTGGTCAATCTGGGCAAATCGCGCGGGGATGTGGTCTTGAAGGACGAGGTGGTGGGCTACCTCGTGCGCAAGGTGTGCAGCGGTGAGAAAGGGATCCGGACCCTCGAAAAGGCGGTGCGCGATGTGCTCAACAAGATCCATTTCCTGGTCTCCAATCAGGATCGTCTGCCCTGCTCTTTTATGCTCCCCTCCTCTTGTTTTCCCCTCGAATTTCCCGTTGAACTAACGGAAAAAATGGTGGATGTGTTTCTCAAGACGTTTTCCTCGGCGTCGCCCGTACCGAATTTCTACGCGTAAAACCTTGAAATGAAATTGATTTAAGAATAATGAAAATCCTAATAAAAAA
>Ga0214919_10000931_pt1 | contig 49549 bp, 54 predicted proteins | sample LL1503_MetaG_FD_177994 | JGI IMG/M metagenome (GOLD analysis project Ga0214919, IMG submission 177994) | Freshwater microbial communities from Lake Lanier, Atlanta, Georgia, United States - LL-1503 | ecosystem: Environmental > Aquatic > Freshwater > Lake | place: USA: Georgia | collected...
CGCGTCTTTATGAACATACCCTACTAAATTTTGGAATGTTGCGATTGATATGTATGTTTGAAATAGTAAATTTGTTAATAATTCAACATCTCCCAATAAATCCTTATTATTAACAAGCATCTTCAAATCGCCGTTAGCAAGTTCGTTGATACTAATTAATCTCAACTTCTCGGCTATTCTTTTGGTGCAAGTGCAACTTCCAAATATAATAAGGAAATGCCTTGATTTCTTTTTTAAAATTATATTGTTTGTTATTGTAGTCATAAGTTTAACTTCGCCGATGTTATCGTTATCATTCTTCATTATCTTAGTTGCTATTGGATATATGCCGATTATATTAGGAATACTTGTTAAATATATAGTTCCATATCTACTTTTACTTCCTATCTTTTTTTCAAGATTTATAATGTTTCTAATAGTATATCCATTTCCCTCATTGAAGGTCTTTTTTTCCAAACAATCGCTATTTCTTAGTAAGGACAACTTCTTTTTAATAAGATAATAATTATTTACGCGATTTGCTAGGTTATATTTATTAATTACTAACTTATCTTGAAGAAAACTTTTAATTATGTTAGCATTCTTATTCTTCTTATCATCAGAAAACAAATGAGACCCTGAATTATTTACTGGCTTTATTGATACTTTTTTAGAAACATTGCTAATATATTTAATTATCTTAACGTCGCTCTTTTTATTTAATATTAGCCGCCTCTTAATAGCCGCTTGTATCTTTCTAATTCTTGTATCCTTGTCCTTATCCTTACTAGTATCATTTCCAGCAGATTTCTTAATATTTGATATTTTCTTCATCATATTGATTATTTGCAAGTAATCTGCTGAGCCTTTTCGAGGCATACACCATTTATCTTTCCCCTCGTTATATTTTTTAAGAGCATCAATATATTTCATTTATATCTTCCTTATATCTATCTATAATAATAGTATTATAATATTTATTAAAGCACTGCTATTTTATTATTTTTATAATCTGTTAATTTTTTAAACACAACATCTTTGGTATCAGAGAAATTTAAATCAAATTGTGGTAATTTAACAATTTCCTTCCATCTTTCTCCATCGTTATTATTTTTCCTGTAAGGGAAATATTTAACACCTAACATATCTCCTTTGGGTAATTTTTGTTGTAATTCAGTTAATATAGATACAGGGTGATAGGTTTCTTCTAACCCGCCTACTCCATTTACCCCGTTTAATGTCTCCTCAGTTAAATATGGCAACACTAAAACTACTGAATTGTCTTTGTCATTTTGATTAGGGTAATTATTAGGTGCTGAACCATCTGGATCTATTTTATTGATTACTCTAAATAGTATTCCTCCTAAATTAATAACCAGAAATATATTCACTCTACCTATTATAGGCTTTGTAGTGAAGACTGGTAGATTTACCACTTCATAACTGAATGCGAGAAGGTTATCGTGTTTGCAATTATCTAATAATGCTCTAACCTCTCTATGTGAATTTAATGTTGGTTTATTTGTAAAGAATTTTATTTTACGGCATATTTCATCTAAATTCTCATCCGTTAATTCTAAATCAACTAAAATATTTTTTGGTTCCTTACAATTTTCTATACAATTTAATACATAGTTATACATAGTAATCGTTTCAAAACGATAATGGAATGTGTTGTTGTTCGCATCATTGAAAACTATATCTGATGTATATTTCTGCTTCTTTTCATCCATATTATCAAAATCTTCTTGTGTATTAGGGTCTTCTGTATTATTATATACTATATCATTACCATTATGTTTCGCAATCTTAGCTTCTTTTTTTAATATGAAAGTTTTATTTTTTTTATCGTATCTAACAAATGAAACTCTAGGGGCACCACTACTATTTCTATTATATTTATTTGGGCTTGCTGACCTGTATGCTTTAACATTTGCATATGGGTTTGCATATAATGCTTTAGGGACTTTCACAACACCAGCACTTCTATTTCGTGGTTTATTCATCTGCAATGCTTCGCCATCCCATTGTCCTTTATTGTGCTTGGATGAAATTCTATAATCAAATATATTTATGCCGTTTTTAACACTTTTATTTTTTTCGTATATTTCTATCTTCTTTTCATATACTTTTTTCTCCTTTTCGTATACCTTTAATTTTTCATCAAATATTCTCGCATTTTCTTCTTCCATCTCTTTTATTTGACGTTCTTTAGAAGCATCTTTAACTGAACTAGGTCTCGAAGATAGTATCTTATATCTTTGTAAATCTTGGGGAAGTTGTCGTTTTATTGGATATTGTGGCTCTTGGGGTTTATTTATAGTAGGGTCTTTTATATATCTATATCTGTTTTTTTTTATATTATTATCACTATATAACTTTAAAATACAATCGTACACTGGTAATAATGCATCACATACATTCACGTCTTTAGTTAGGTCATATTGAGTAGGGTTATATGGGTTTCTAGGGAAAAAGTGATCAACAAATTGATTGTATATATAATCAACAAAATGAAAATCTTTTTTACTATCAACCTTATATTTGGTGAGCTTATTATTATTGAAATGGCTTCTAATTTCAATTCTTAAACTTTCATTTGTTATTAAACCAAAATTTAGGTGAAGTTTTACAATAGATATAAAATATTTTATTACCTCTTTATTAAAGATTGCCTTGTTAATTTGCTCGGAGGTTATCTTTGATTCGTGCATATACAATACATTTTTAATGTCTTTGCACATTCGCTCTATCATATAACCTATAGTGAAAGTATATGTTGGATTAACAGGATCAAAACTAAGAGGACAAAAATTTACTAATAATTCTGATACATTATTATAATCGTTATATCCGTATGATGTTAAAGTTGCCTCGATTTTATCATAAATATGAGAATAAACATATGGCTGTATCTCTTTGAGATAATCCTTATCATATGCGTGTTTATTGAGAAAATTTTTAAATAAAAGATGGTCATAATGTATTATATCTGTTCCAGTATTATAAATAGCGTGCTCGTCAGGCATACTTTCTTTGATATACTTGCAATCTTCAACAGATAACACTTTCTTTGAAGATATTTTTAAAAGATGCTTAGTTAATCCATCTATAATTTTTGAATATATGGCGACATACTCGCTTGCAGGATTTATTGATATAGTTACTGAAGCACCAGTAAAAGGATCTACGTTAGGATTATCCTTCCATTTTTTGGCGATTAAAATAAAATCTATTGCAGGTGATTTTGCTTTTGCAGTAGCTGCGGCTGGTGATGCAGTAGCGGCAGGGCTACCTGATATATGCGATGAAATCTCTTTGTAATTTGGTATATTCGTAAAATTATATGTCGGATAATTTTTGATGCACCATTTAATGATAGCAGGATATATCCCGCCTTTTGAAATAGTTGATATGGTGCTTCCAGTTTTTGACAAAGGATTAGGAACCTTATTGTCTTTCGCTCCATCTTTTTTTATTTTATCCAACCATTCGTGAATGCTATTATCTTGTAAAGCATCTAATTCCGCAAAAATTTCTTTTTCTTTTTTTGATGTATTACCTGAAGCCCCTGCCATCCCTCTATATAAATAATATATAAATATTATTCATAATATAATATATAATACATACAATATAAATACAATTATGAATACTGGATGTACAGGAGATATAATAATATATACAACAAAGCCGTGCTTTATGACGATGGCTACAATGGGATATTTCAGTATGATATATATACTTTCAAAATATATGAAGGGGCGGAAAGCATACAATCTAAAATATCCAATGCTATTGTATAATAATGCGCAAATACTTCTTAATGTATATATGGTCTATGGTTTATCTGCAGTAGTTTCATATCCAAATATTTATGGAATAAATATACCATATACTGCGAATTTAAGATATTTTGTATATATTCATTATTTATCCAAGTATTTTGATTATTTTGATACATTATTTATAATCTTACGCGGTAAGGAAAAGCAGCAACTATCATTTCTTCACGTATATCACCACAGCACCATAGGCGTTATTTGGGGGTTTCTTTTGTATCGTGGGCACGGGAATGGAACTGCCTCCTTCGGCTGCTTTATAAATAGCATAATTCATTTAATAATGTATAGCCATTATCTATGCACATCTTTAGGATATAACAATCCATTTAAAAAATATATCACGCGAACGCAATTATTGCAATTTGCCGTATGCTTAATTCATTCCCTAGCAGTAATAGGGGTCGAGGAAATAGTGCCTAAAAAATATGCCGTAATAGAGTTAATATATCAAACAACTATGTTAGTATTATTTAGCAACTTTTATGTAAAGTCTTATCCGTCTAAAAATGATATAAAAATAAGATGATATATATATATAGCCTCCAAGCGCATAACAAAACCACACCAATTATTATAATAAAATGCAAAATCAAACGCAATACAGATACAATAATAGAAGGTCTAACTTCGATGAACTCCGTAAAAATGAGACTACCTCAAGAGCAGGACTAGGATGGGAAACTCACGAGGAAGAGACGCTTCTATCTATGCGTCTTGATAAATCGTCTTATGACGATATTGCTCTAAAACTCAAAAGAACATCTCGCAGTATTCAAACGAGGATTTATCAGCATATTTGTAAATTAGTTGAGGAAAATAATGAAGTTGAAGCGGAACTTGTAAAAAAATATGATATTGATTACGAAGATTTTGTTAGTTTTAAAACTATGCGACAGGAAAAAATGAATAAGTATGAAAGCAGAAAGGAAGACGGGACTAAGCCGTCTTACAGGAAACCTAAGCGGTTCGATAATTTGCAAAGAGGAGACGATAAGTCGCAATATATTACTCCCTATGAAAATAAAAATAATAATATCAGGAGCGAACTGAATACGCTGCGCCAAGAAGTATATGAACTGCGAAAACTGGTAAATGACCTGAGAGGTAATTAGAATTAGTTAATATTAAGAACTTTCATTAATAACGAGATAGAACTTACTAAGGTTTCTATTTTACTTATGTCATACATAATATTATACATATTATTAGATGTCGCTGCACTGGCATCCACATTATTTTTATCTAATTCAACAAGTAATGTATCGTTTCTCGTTGATATCTGAATGTATTTAACATTGCTAACGTCTATATAAATGTTGGATAAAATGAGGTTTTTCACTATTTTATTATCATTATTGCTATTAATATCATTAGTATTATTAATAAATATCGAGTTCGACTTGTTATAGTTATCATTTCCAGTAATATTAGCAATTTGCGTGATATTTATATTGCTAAGTATATTTATAATATTCTGCATATCAATATTGCTAGTATCTTTGATAATGCGATAAACCTTTTTAAAGTTTCTAAGACCTAATAGATAATTCATATAGATATATTTTTCATTACATACAGGATTATTATTTCTCAATTTTAAATTATTTTTCTTGATGGTTCGTTTGTTATAAAGATTTTCTATAATGTATCCTTCTACATCAAAAATCGCACAGGCGAATGTGAATAGCAGCAAGGCATAACCTATGATATTTGATTTCATCGCAATTATATATTGATTGTATAGTATTTGCAATGATTATCATTTTTTTATATAAGAATAAAATTATATAAAAAATGATTATGATGATATATTAATATCTATTTGCTGATATATCCTAGTTCTATGGATTATGATGATGATATTTGGAATATATTAACTAAAATTAAGAATGACGACGCGAATGCCGCTAATGCCGCTGCTAGTAAAGACATATACAATCCAAATAGCAATTCATCAAATTCACTTGGTTCATTAGATATTGGCAATATTGATATTAATAGTAATTCTTGCGGTTGCGGATGTAGTGAGATTATTAGCGAAGATAATATGAATATTTGCAAAAAATGCTCTGCTATTGTTTCTAAGCTAATCGAGAATACGGCTGAGTGGCGTTTTTATGGGAACGATGATAATCGCGATGGCGACCCTTCGCGTTGTGGGTTGCCCACCAATAATTTATTGCCTAAATCTTCGATAGGTTCTATGATAGGTTGCGGATACAAAGATAATATTGATATACGACGTATCCGTATGTTTCAGATGTGGAATAGTATGCCTTATGACGAGAGAACATTATGGAATGTTTTTGACAAAATGACGGGGAATACAATTAATAACGGGATACCACAAAAGGTCATAGACGATGCCAAAGTTCTTTATAAAAAAGCATCAGAAAAGAAAATATCGCGAGGAGACAACAAGGAAGGGCTAATAGCATCTTGCATATATCACGCGTGTCTTTTAAACAAGATACCTAAAAGTTCAAAAGATATTGCTGCGATGTTCAATATATCTCACGTAACACTTAACAAAGGCAACTCGCGATTTCAGACACTTCTGCAGATTAACGTGACATCTCCAGAACCTATGGATTTTATAGCACAATACGGAAATAACTTGAATATGGCTATTAAAGATATTGATAAATGCAAATCATTGGTTAAATTAATTGAAGACAATGATATAATGAATGATAATTCGCCTACGTCGTCTGCTGCAGGTATCTTGTATTACTATGCAAACGTCAAAAATCTCGGATATACTAAAAAGACTTTTGCAAAAGCATGCAATGTATCAGAAGTAACTATTATTAAATGCTATAAAATTATTAACAATTACCATAATTTTATAGTATCACATAAAAGCAATATATTTGAATTGTGAATATGAATATGACTTATGAATTCGTTTATATATATATATATATAATCCCTTAATATAAATAATAATATGGATAATGAACTCTTTACATCAATATGTAATGGGGATATACAGAATAGTATAATGCTAAGCACTAAAATCATTTTTTTACATGAAAATATAGATGTGTTAGAAGTAGTTTATATAAATATATGTGCATATATTGGGTCATTTATATCATTGTATGATATAAGTAAATTAACTGATATCTATAGTTCTCTTAAAAAAATTATAGAGAATGAGAAACTAGTAATTAAGGATATTTATGTAATCATCTCAAAAATGTGTATATTATGCGATATATACAATAAGCATCCCAATGCAAAATGTGGGAATATGTCTATAAAAGTTTTAAAAGATAAAATATCAACCTTATTTAATAATGATGATTTGAAACTATCCCACAATGGGATTATGCGTTTTGATGGGATATTACCACCGCACGACCACGAGAATTATGGGTTAGCCATTAAGATTGTCGCTATAATAATTAAAACTATCAAAACTACAGATGATATCTCCGTAGATGACGGAGATACGCTTGTGAATACTGCAAATAAACTAAGATATATAATTGAATATATACTGCGAACGAAATATAGGTTCGAAACCAAATTCTACAGCACAGATGATGATAATGCGTGGTTTTTATGGGGTGTATTCAGTATATTATATAAGAACGAGGTATTTAATGATGCATTTTTCTTATATAATTATGAATATAAAAAGAAATATCGCACTAAACGCATCGGTATATTATGGTCTCTTCCGATTATTAGCATATATACTCATAAATGCGATATATCTAAAGGATGGAACTCGAAAGAAAGTATGGTTATATCAAAGATTGAAGAGATATCTATTAATTTATACAATGAATTGCGAAGAAAAATAATCAAAGAAAATCCTGATAAATTCGAAAAAAGGAACAAGGAAGAAGTAGATAAATATGATGGTTTAAAATATATTCTAAATTTTGTTCCTGTTATAAATAATAACAAGGATAGGTATGCAAATGATACTATGACCTCTCAGATGAACGCAAAATCGAAAGAAGAAATAAGGCAGATATCTTATTAATATTATATATATATATTATTGTATATATAATATATATTATATAGTATTTATTTTTTATTTTATTAATATTTTTATAAAAATTGCTAAATTTATATTATATTTCTGGATACGTCGCGCTGCCATATAATGACAGAATATAGCAATATGAGATGCGAAGATATTAAATTATTTATCTTTGAATGGATTATTCTACATCCAGATGCAGGGAAAGGTATTAAATATGTTCGCAATCTCAACAAACAGGACTTAATAAAAGTATGCTTATATATATGTGGTAAAATGAGCAAGGATATATTGATGGAGGATGTTATTATACCTAAAAGAAATCATTTTAGAGAAATAGCAAAACAACGGGTAATGAAGATGAAAGAAGAATAGGACGCGGAGGTGATATATTTACATCTTTATAATATAAAAAAATTGATTTAAGTATATTATTTTATATGTATATAACTAAAAATGGTAAAAGATGTTCCTACTAAAAAAATACATATCCCCAAACCTATTTTGAAGTGGGTTGGTGGAAAAACTCAAATAATAGATAAACTTATTATGGATTTTCCTGTTGAAATAAATAATTATCGCGAAGTATTTTTAGGAGGAGGTAGTGTTTTATTAACCTTGTTGTCTTATGTAAAAAGCGGAATTATTAAAATACAAGGTAATATATATGCATATGATTTGAATGAACCATTAATTTATATCTACATAAACATTCAAACTCGTCATAACGAGTTATATGATATGCTGCAAACTATTATTAAGGATTTTAACGAATGTGGAAATGGAGAAATAAATAGAAAACCTGCAAATATAGTAGAGGCAAAAATCGCAAAAGAAAATTATTATTATTGGATAAGAAGTGAATATAACAAATTATGCTTAACCGATAAAAAAGGTATATTAGGTTCTGCTATGTTTATATTCTTAAATAAAACTTGTTTTAGAGGTGTATTTAGAGTTGGTCCCAAAGGGTTTAATGTTCCATACGGGCACTATAACAACCCAGAAATTATAAATAAGGAACATTTAGAAGAAATACATAATTTAATACAGAATGTGGTATTTGAATGCTCTGATTTTACTACATCTCTTACTATTGTAGAACCGAATGATTTTGTATATCTAGACCCTCCATATGCTCCCGAAAAAGATACTTCATTTGTAGGATATACTGAAAATGGGTTTAACATAGAAACCCATAATAATTTATTCAAATTAATACACATTTTAACTGCTACAAATAAAAAAATAATGTTAAGTAATGCTGATGTAAGTTTAGTGCGTGAAAACTTTACAAATGAAAAATATAGCAAGTTATCAATCTTATGTAAAAGGTCAATTAATTCTAAAAATCCAGACGCAAAGGCAAAGGAGGTTATTATAAAGAATTATTAAACCACCTATCAAATGTTTCAAAATAGTTTGCATCGTCGCCAAATAAAACCGCAATGTTATTTTCATTAAGTATCGTATTCAATATTCCATACTTTTTTTCGTTTGAAATAAACTTCTTTTTCAAAAATTCACTTACGCAAAATCCATAAAACACCTCAAACTCAATACCCAAAACTAACTCATACTCTCTTTTAAGAGATGAACCAGCCCATAATTTTGTTTCTACAGAACCTTCTACATTTTGCTCTTTTTTTTCTAAAATTTTTATTACCTTTCTACCGCTGGTATATTCGATGATATATGCTTCATCTGGGCATCTGAACAAATCAATATTGTATTTATTTTTCATATACCTTTTAAGTCCATTTTGTAATACAAATGCGATTGTTTTATCTTCAAATGTTTTTGATAAATAATAGTCATATGCTTTATTTGTAAAACTATGTTTAGTATATCCCATTTCTAATAGTCTTTGTTGATTATTAGTTTTTTCTTCAAACTTTTTCCCATAATAATTTGTATTCGCACCACCTGCAGCACTACCCTTATTGATAATTAGGGTTTGCGTGTTTTCTTCAGTTGTATTCAATTCACTCATCTTGTATATAATAGTTATATTTTTAAGTATATCATTTCAATTTTTTATTTAATATATTATTTTTAGAACAAAAAGTAATTCAATAATATATAGTCCTAAACTATAGCCGTTTGAAATGTAAGAAGATGGCTTTATATGTTTTATTTTTGAAAATATATAAAGTTATTCTATATATATTATATAAATAATATGGCAACCGACGATAGGATTAATGAGGATTTTTTTAAGTTTGTGGATACTCCCCTAAAAGCATACATTCTAGGATTAGTGGCTTTTAATAGTAATAATGCTATAGCTGCGGATACTTCAAATGTTTTAATCAAGCTTAATAATGTTAAAGAGCACGATAATAACAATAAAAGTATCTCCTATGGTTATTATAAAGACCTTAAAAGCGAAGACCGAAAAAACTATCCATATTTCAATAATATCGACGTGTTAATTGAACATTTGAAGGAACTTGGTAATGTTAAATATAGCGAGAATGGCTGCATTAATGGTATCATCGATTTAACTATTAACTCTCAGAAAATGAAAGATGATATTGCAAGGCATCTAGATATTAAGGATAATATTGATAAAGACTTGAAGGATTGCGACATATCCGAAATTATCACCAAGTGGTATAAAGAGGACGTTAATATATGTAATCAATTTGTCAAAGCATATATTGAGAAATATGCTAGTATTACTAGCAATGCTAGCATTATTTGCGATAGTATTAATATCACATTTTATAATGAAAAATCTGCAGATAGTCTCATTAAATTATATGAAATCCCTTATAATCGAATGCAAGGCATCAATAACGTAGTAATCCAGTATAATAGCGTGAATATGATTGATTTACTTGGAATGCTTTATAGTAATTGTGATTGCCCCTATTATAATAACTACATTTATACATATAACAATCGCGATGGCAACTCTATCCCTAGTATTAAGGTTTTTACTGCTGATGAAAGCGCTGTAATCCCTTCTAAAGCGCGATACTCTGATGCTGGATATGACTTGACGATTATCAAGGAATATAAAAGATTAACTTCGAATACGATTATCTATGATACAGGTATTAAGCTCGAAATCCCTAATGGCTATTATGTGGAGATTGTTCCACGCAGTTCAATAAGTAAATCTGGATATATCTTAGCAAATAATGTAGGTATCATCGATCAGGGATATCGAGGCAATCTATATATTGCTCTTGCAAAAATAAATGATGAAATGCCTGACCTTACATTGCCTTATAAATGCTGTCAGATGATTGTGAAGAAGCAAGTATATTCTAAATTGGTGTATAGTGGCAGCGGCAGCAGCAGCGGCAGTGATAGTAATGATAGTAGCAGTGGTAGCATCATTGGCAATTCTAGCAGAGGCACTGGTGCGTTTGGTAGCACTGGAGTATAACGGAGTATAACTTATTACACATTTAATATATGTGGGTCATTCTATTATTCATCTTACTATAAATAATATCAAAGGTTTCAAACGTATAATTTATAAAAAAATTATTACGCGAGTAAGAATCGCTACAAATAAATATATGCGTGAATAGGTTCTTTATTTTATCTCTAATAATAATATTATTAATCCCATAGTTCCAAAGATACATACAATGCTTTTTTATAGGACAAACGATATGCAAATTATCTAATAGATGCGTTTTAATATTGTATTCGCTTTTCAGATACTTGTCCGTGTATATACTTTCGCAATCAATATTATATTTTGAAACATTATTAAGCAACTTCTTCTGTTCTTTCGTGAATACATTGAATTTTAGCAAATTGTTCTTTGATATCGCCAATATTATAATATTAGATATGAATGTATTAAAACGTGTCGACGAATATACGATGTTATTGCAGTATATTATATCCTTTATCTCAGTATTATAATGGAAATCCACATTCTTTGTTTGCAAATATTGAGTTATTCTATTTATCAGCAAAGTAATGTCATCTGTTAAAATATAATACTCTTGCGATACATTAATATCACTAGAAAACATTATAAGAGCATCCATAGCAGATATATTGCTATATATGTATTCGTATGCTTCTAAATTTGCTTTCAATATATTATAATCGCCAATAGCTAGAATTGACCTGCAGAACTTAACAAATGACTGCGAATTCAATGATTTTTTTGGTATTAGCTTAGATTTATAAATAATACTTGCTATGATATTATTCGTTTTATCGTTATATTTCAAAACATATTTTTCATAATTAATTGAAAACCGATTTAATAATTGTATATACAAATGATGCGATTTATTTAAAACTCTATAATTGTTCCTCTTTTTAATATTAATTTTATCTTTGGATAATCTGTCAACTATAGATACTTTGAACCCACTATCAACGCATCGCATCGCCGAATATAACCCTACAATATTACAACCAACTATAATAATATTATTAATGGTCATTTATTATAAATAAATAATGAATATATTTTTATATATCTATTATACATTTATGTATGTATGCATTTATGTATGTATTTGCGCGTGTATGTATGCATAATGCATTTATGCGAATACGTATATATATATGACCGCGTATATGAATACATATTTATAAAATTTATATATAAATAAGTTCTAATATATATAAGTTATGATATGGGTGCGAATTCATCAAGACAATATACATACCAACAATATTATAATGCAGCAGAGAAAAGCGGTGTTATAAATGAAATTGATTTTAAAAATATTGATATAGAAAGCATTAATCCTTACGAAGTTTTAAATGTCCCTAAAAACTTTACTTGGGACGAGCTTAAGATATCATATAGAAAACTGGCTATAAATACACACCCAGATAAGCAAGGCGGGAACAAAGATTTATTTAATATTATTACTCATTGCTTTAAGAAACTCGCAGACGAACTTAAGATGCGCGAGGAGGACAAAAGCCATCACGACCTCAAACAACAATCGAATGATTTTTTTCATAAAATGACGAATGAAGCACTTCCACATCCGAGCGAAGTTTTGAAACCTAATGAAAAATTCACGAATACCAAGTTTAATAAAAACTTTGAAAAATGCAAGTTATACGACGAAGAGATTGAATTCGGGTATGGTTCGAAAATGGAGGAGTCCACAAAAAAACGCGAGGACATAAATATAGAAAAATTAATTAAGAAAAACAAGATAGATAATGAGAGTTTTAATGAAATATTTAATAAGAATGTTCCTGTTAATAAGGAGTTAATAAAATATCGCGAACCAGAGCCGCTTATATTATCAAAATCGCTGCAATATACTGAGTTAGGTGGGAAGCGTCCCGATGATTATTCTAGCAGTATTGAGAAAACGAACACGCTAGCATACACGGATTATATGAGAGCCCACGACGGGACGCGATTAGTCGACCCGCGATTAATGAAAAATGTCAAGGAATTTAAGAGCGTCGACGAATATGAAGCATACCGCGATGATAAGTCTAAGAAGATATTATCGGCAAAAGAATTGAAGAAGGAGGAATTAAAAGCACTTAAGGGGAAAAAAGAAGAGGAAGAGCGTTTAGAGCGGCTAAGAATATACGACAAGAAAATCGAGAAGTCTTACGAAAAAGCCAGTCAGTTATTTTTGCGATAATATCTTCCCTAAATAAATCCTTTTTTTTGTCGTAGTGATACATTTGAATAATTCATTTTGATTTTTTTGCGTGTCTTCCCAACCATAATTAAATAGGTCGCTTGATATTTGCTTATTTGTATATATACAATTATTGAAAGGGAATTTGCGACCCCACATTTTTCTATGTATAGATATAGTTGTTGGGCAAGTTTGTTTTTTATTATATTTATAATCTCTAAATATTTCGCCATCCATATACTCGCCGCCTTTATATTTTTTACCCATTGTATCTCCGGATATATAAGGGATATATGAACTGCATAAACTGAAATCTATTAGGTCATTTATATTATCAAAGTTGGATACCTTAACATTTTTCATTTTAGAAACATCTGTAGATATTACTGATATTTTGTCTAAATCTCTAGGTAATGTATTATTATACCTTAATTTCAGGTTGTTCCCTATATTTTTTTGAAATAAATGTAAGTCCTTGTATAAATACAATTCCGATACGTCTTTTCCTATAGTATAATCCCAAATTTTGTCTGGATTAGATAAATCATTCTCTTGCGTATATAATATAGAACATATAGCACCTCCAGATATACCCGTTATATTTATATCATTTAATGGGAAATATTTCTTGATATACCCTACAATACCCATACTATACGGCAGGAACATTCCAGTGCCATACAGATTAATATTTGTATATGCATTTGATGTAATAAATAGCGATAATAGTAATGATAGTAATAAACGCATAGGAACACGCACTTTAATTATATATATCATTTTTAATTATAATATAAAAAAATATAAAAATATAAATAAACAAATACACATATATACCACTATTACTTAGTTATTAGTAATTAGTCGCTGTCCTGCTTTGCCTGCTTGGGCTTCTTGGGCTTCTTTGCCTTTTTCTTCTTATCATCGTCATCCTTCTTATCATCGTCATCCTTCTTATCATCGTCAGTATTATCAGTCTTAGTATCCTCCTTATGCTTGTTCCACAAGTTTGCAAGCAAAACCATATATTCCTTGCTCGACAAGTTAGGATTTTCATCCTTGACTTTCTGGCGATTATCCTGAATGAACTTTAGGTATTTAGTGAGAGGCTTCTTTGCCTTTACAATCTCATTGCCGTCATCATCATATTCTACCTTCTTAACACGCTTTGCCTTCTTCTCGCCCTTGTCAGGCACATCCTTTGCAGCCTTTTTGTCATCCTTAATCATCTCCTTAACCTCCTTTATCGCCTTCTTATAATAAAGATCGACTTCCTTCTTATTTTCGAGGTCATCAGGCATCTTTGCCATAATCTCCTTGATAAGCGTGGCGAGAGTAGCGTTGGTGTTTGCGGACATCTTTGCTGTTTGCTTTGCTGCTTTGCTGTTTGCTTTGCTGTTTGCTTTGCTTGTTGCTTTGCTGTTCGCTTTGCTTGTTGCTTTGCTGTTTGCTTTGCTGTTTGCTTTGCTGTTTGCTTTGCTTGTTGCTTTGCTGTTCGCTTTGCTTGTTGCTTTGCTGTTTGCTTTGCTGTTTGCTTTGCAGTGGTTGGCTCTTGTTATTATTTTCATTACAACTAATCAATTTTTAAATTTATATTTGCAAATTAGAACAAATTTATTGCAATAATATTAGTTATTATTAGTATTATAGTTTTCTCCATTGTATCCCATATTATCACCATAGTTTCCTACATTACCTACATTCCCAACGTTTCCAGTAAAGTTAGTAGGAGTTAATATGTCTCCTACTGCATTTACTCCGCTTAATGCTGCTACTGGCTTAAATAGCCACGACATAATAAATAAGCCCCACGTAGTTAATATTCCGCAAATACCTCCTATTATAAAAGCCCATCCAAAATAATATAACATATCATAGATTGTTGTGAAATTATTAGGGTTCTTTGGGTCATAATATATAGTTAATGTTTGATTGACATTAACTACGTCATAAGATGTATAGTCCTTCTTATATTTAGTCCCTTCAACTTCATATTCTATTATAACATCGCATTTCTTCTCTTTTTTCTTATCTACGTGAAAGCAATCAGCGCTAACTATCGTGGCAGTTGTTTTTTGAGTATAAGCACCATAATAATTTTTAATCATTACGCCTCCGTATATAAATAAGGATGCGAAGATTGTGCTCATTACTGCACCTCCGAAGTTATACAATAAACCAATATTTGAAGCAGTATCATAAGCATTTACTGCAGTATCATAAACTGGTGTAAACATTTCCTTGTTATTTTTAAGGTCAGTTAGAGCCGTTCCAATAACACCTTGCTGCTGCACAGGCTGCTCAATACCTCCTTTTCTAGTATAGTTTTTTCTAACATATCTTCTTTTTGGGAGGATAGGTGGTTTACTTTTGCCTATACCCTTGCCTTTGTTAATCCTTGTATTATTTTTTTTCATTATCTAATAAATTTAAGTATAATAAAATTAGATTATTTATTCAGCATATATAAATCATAAGACAAATATGTAGCGAATGATAACCATATAATATATGGGACTAGTGTGAGCATCGCAAAAATGCGAGTATATGAATAATAATTGCTTTGCAATGAAAATTGTATGAGCGTTAATATCGCAAACACCAAACTTAATATAATTATTATTAACCCATTGAATAACCCATTTTCCCCAAAAAAGATTGGTATATACATAAAATTGAATAGTAATGCTAATGTAGGTATTATCCAATACTGCAATTCCTTGAAATGCACATTTGTTCCGCATTTCGATATACTATCAGGGATACACTTGGAATCATATAGCGCATAACTATATATAACCCCTATCAATATATATAAGACGGGCCAGACAATCCCAAAAACATAACTTGGTGGGTTATACGCGGACTTCTTTAAGTTCTTATATTTAGGGTCGTTCCATTTACCTCCATATATAGCGCCAATAGTCATACCAATTATTAGAGGTAATAATATAATTATTATTCTTAGTATTTGAACTATTATATCTGCGGTATTATGTTCATCGAAACATATAATATCTCCAATGCAATCTTTCGCCATTATAGTATTCCGCCCTATCTCTATAAAATATAAAATATATAAAGAATATAATAGAGTAATAATGCCTCCTAAGAAAAAGGTTGGTGTAATACCACATAAACTTACTAGTATGCTTGAAGCAGTTGCAGCTTTGCAAAAGTGTCTTTCTATAAAATGTAAAATAGAACAGGAAAAATTAAAGAAAAGTAAATATCTTGTTGAAATAGAAAAAATAACTGGTGAATTTCAAAATGACGTAAAAGACCTTCAAGAACGCTTCAAGAATGATAAGGATAAAAGAGAAGCAGAGTTTGGGAAAAAATTTATAAATTATATGAAAAAGACTACTGAACTAAAAATAAGAATGATGAAAGAGAAGGAGCGCGATGAACTTATTGATTGCCAATTGAAAAACTGCTATGAGGATACCTTGCATATGTTAAAATTATCAACCGAAAATATGTTAGCGCACGCAGATAAAACAACCGAACAATACAAACTCGCTTTGAAATATAAGAAAATTTTTGAAACAACCAAATTAAAAGGAGAAGATATCAACAACCTTGATATTGATATGATGAAAATAAGATTGAAAGAATATGCTAAGGGGCTTAAGGCGGGTATGAAGAAAAAATAATAATATTAAAGAGGTAATAAAAACGATACCAGAAGACTATTATAAGAGTATATTAAATGGAACATATAATAGACAAAAAGATTATATTAAGAAAAATAAGGTAAGAAAATACAAGAATTATAAAGACTAAAATCGGCATTTTAAATGTCCAAAGGTGTAATCACAAATTGTAATAGCACGTATGGCAATCCCGCACTTAATTCCATAAAATATTCATCAAGTGTATCAATGTAGTAAGAACCAGTATTATCATCCTTATGTATAGGATATAGCCTCCTGTATTTCTTATAATCCATCTCTATCATTTCAAGGTATATTATCATTCTTACTTAAAAATTATAATATATATATATATATATGAACAACATAGATATTATTCCTTGTGCTATAAATAACAAAAACAAGCAACTAATATCTAATCCTATTACATGCCAGTTTGAAAGTCGTAAGATGTTTGGCAAAATTTTTTCAAAAGTATTAGGATTAAATAGAACTTCTATTACTACCTATTCAAGCCATAACAATATTTCCGCTCTTAAATCGGAATTTTAAATGTCCAAAGGTGTAATAATATTTAAGATTTAGGTAATAACTACTATTATATATGATATGACTAGTAAAACGCTTGAGGAAATTTGCAATATTCTTCCTAGAAGTAAAAGGAATACTAAATATGGTAGCAATGTAGGTAAATACCCGTTTTTTACGTGTTCTAAAGTTGTTGATAGTTTTGTGGATATACCTGACTATGAAGGCGATAGCCTAATTATTGGAGATCGCGGTGAGCCAAATATTAGTTTTGCAAATGAATTCTCTGCAAGCGACATTTGCTATATTCTGCAAAATAAAAACAAATCAATGCTAAACTTAAAATATGTTTACTATTACTTGTATAATAACTTGGATATTATGGACAATTTGTATGTAGGAGATACTATTAAGCACATCTCAAAAGCAAACGTCAAAAGTATTGCAATTCCTATACCATCTCTCAAACAACAGAATGCGATTGTTGAGTATTGCGAAATGAATGACAATAATATAAGGCAATTAGAAAAGGAAATTGAAGATAAAAAAGCACACATACAGCAATATATAAAGGATTATAAGTAAGATTACGTAGTTTTTATTTTTACTAATTATATGCCAGTTCGTAATAAAAAATTATTTTATTATGTTAGAACATATATGAAAAGAGTTTTTATAATTCGAGATAAAACACCTGAGAGGGATGATAATGAGGCTGGAGCCAGAGTAAGAACACCTGAAAGGGCTGCTAGGGTTGTTAAAGAGAAAATACCTGAGCAACCTAAACCAAGATTTATAATAAAAAGCAAATCACCTGAAAGGGCTAGAGTAAGAACACCTGAAAGGGCTGCTAGGGTTGTTAAAGAGAAAACACCTGAGCAACCTAAACCAAGATTTATGATAATTAGCAAATCACCTGAAAGGGCTAGAGTAAGAACACCTGAAAGGGCTAGAGTAAGAACACCTGAAAGGGCTAGAGTAAGAACACCTGAAAGAGCTAGAGTAAGAACACCTGAAAGGGCTGCTAGGGTTGCTAAAGAGAAAACACCTGAGCAACCTAAACCAAGATTTATGATAATTAGCAAATCACCTGAAAGGGCTGCTAGAGTAAGAACTCCTGAGAGAGCGGCTGCTAGGGTTGAAACTAGAGTAAGAACACCTGAGAGAGCGGCTGCTAGAGTAAGAACTCCTGAGCAACCTAAACCAAGATTTATGATAATTAGCAAATCACCTGAAAGGGCTGCTAGGGTTGCTAAAGAGAAAACACCTGAGCAACCTAAACCAAGATTTATGATAACTAGCAAATCACCTGAAAGGGTTAGAGTAAGAACACCTGAGCAACCTAAACCAAGATTTACAATAAGCAGCAGATCTCCTAAAAAAGATAAAAAATAAAAATTTCATATAACATATTATTAGTATGCAATAATGCATATCTACAAAAACCCCAAACGAGGAATAGCCGTTCTAGTATGACTATCATAATTGAGCCTCTCAAGGAACCTATTATTTATATGCCTATTTTGCATATCTTCTAATATATACTTGTCTTTCCGCATTCCCGCAGTTAGTATCTGACCATTAATTTCAAATATTCCTTGTAGTTCAAGGGCTTCTATGTTTTTATATATCTCGTTTTTTATAATATTGTAAAAATTAATAACGTGATACAATAATTCAGCAAAGCAACTAAAAGATTTATTCGCCGTCAATATAAATCTTCCTTTAATTATTTGTATAGGAAAGGTAGCATTGGTATCACTATCAAACTGCATATATTCGCTAATGAATGCAGTATAATATCTTTTATTTGCTTTATAAAGCGAGTATAAAGCATCATTGGATATAACAATGTTATCTAATGCAATGTCGAATTGTCTAGTATAATAAGATTTTTTATAGGTAATATCATTATCATTGTAAAGTTCTTCATATTCTTTTTTATTTTTGCAATTATATTTGCAATTATTATAAAGGCTATAGTTGATGCATTCGCTACATCCCAAGTAATCTAAATCATCTATGAAGGGGTCTTCAGTTATTCTAAGCAACTTATGAAAATGCTTGATATTTTTATAGTTGTCGCTATTATTCATATCGCATAGAATAGAAGAATATAAATACGCATATATTGCTCTCAAGATATCTTCTGGTAATATCTCTAAATACGTTGTTGGCATATTGCTATCTTGCTTATAATAACAAATCAGTTTTTATATTTATTAGGGGTTGCCCTTATTATAAAGCGTGTCAAATGGCTTGTTCCATTTAAGTTTCTCTTGGGTTAAATCGCGTCCTCTCATATATTTAATAAACTTAATAGCCTCATCCTTGTTATCTACCACAAAGAACCCATTTAAGGAAGTAATACATCCTTGATTATTGTGAATAGATGCCAAAATGATATTATTCATATTTATTTTATATATATCTGAAATGAAGGGCGGTTGCTCTACGAGCCATTCTTTATACATCTTCTCATAGGTTTCCTTGCCTAACACTAGGGTTTCTATGAGCCCATTATCATATACGACTACCATCTTATCATCTTCAAAGGTGATATCTACTAGTTCGTTATTAATGTGTTCCATTTTTATAATATTATTATATTATTTGTTTATATAAGATATAATTATTTAGTATATTTACTATATCTAAATAAAACTATAATAATAAAATAGAATATTATGAAATCCTATGATTTGATTATTGTAGGCGCGGGTCCTGCAGGGTTGGCTTTAGCGCATACGTCAAGTTCGATATATAGGCGTATTTTAATAATAGACAAGGAATTAGAGATTGGCGGATGCCATCGTGTTAAAAGGAATAGCGATGGGATGTTTACTGAGCACGGACCGCGCATTTATTTATCAATTTATTACAACTTCTTTAATCTTATGAATGAATTGGGATTAAAAGTAGAGGATGTTTTTGTTAATTATAAGTATTCGTTTTATGATGTAGCGACAAGTAAAATATTGCCTTCCTACACTTTTTATGAGATAATGATGTTCTCCCTAACATACTTGATATATATATTTAATGATGACTATGGCAAAGATACAAGTTTATACGAGTATTTAAGAGGTTATGGGTATTCTCTTAAAGTTATTGATGTATTTGATAGGTTGTGTCGTTTTACCGATGGGGGCAATGTATATACATATAGTTTGAACAAAATATTAAAATTAACAGATAATGCAACATTGCTAAAAATATATCAACCAAATGCACCGCTTGATACAACGCTATTTAGCACTTGGAAGAAGTTTCTAAGTAATCGCGGGGTTGATTTCAAACTCGGTAATGAAATCACTGATTATGAGATTAACAATAATAATGTCGAAGTCGTTGCTCTTAATAATGGCGAAAAAATAAAGTGCGGCAAATTAGTATTTGCAGTCCCTCCAGTAGCTCTCTTGAATATCATTAAATATGAAGGGCATTTGCGAAATGCTTTTGGTAATTATTATGATATTGAGAGGTGGGTAGAAAAAACAAAATATATAGATTATATATCAATAACCTTTCATTTTAAAGAGAAGCTCAAATTACCTTATATCAACGGATTATCACTAGATACAGATTGGGGGATTGGTTTAATTAATTTATCGGATTTTATGGATAATGTTGACAAAGTAGAGAGCGGATATTCCGTTGTTCTAAGTGCCGCAGTAAGTATTTGCGATAAAATTAGCAAATTTACTTATAAAAAAGCAAACGAATGCAATGCAGATGAATTAATTAAAGAGGTTCATCGGCAAATTAAAGAGAGCCTCTTCAATGAATTATCGGATGACTATACGGCTATCGTAAATCCCAATAATTACTATAATGTGCATAAAAATAAATGGGAATGCACAGATAACGCGTATTTCAATGTATATAACGAGAAATACATACCATTCAATAGCAGTATCAATAACCTATATAATCTTGGGACGCATAACGGGAGAAGTTATATAAATTATACAACAATCGAAAGCGCGGTATCAAATGCGATATCCCTTGCTGGCGAATTATATCCTGAAGTTCAGAGTAAATATACTATATACAAAGGTATATCAGGGAAAAATATAATAATGTGGGTAATTATTATAATATCTGTATTAGTTTTTTATTATTTTTATCTAAATAGATAATTAGAAGTATAATAAATTTTGCTAAATATGGAAAGGGCTCTTATTATGGTTTTACATTCAGTTGTTATTGGACTTATCTTGTATGCTTTGATGGTCTATGTATTCAATCAAAAGCCGTTAATTGCGGAATCAAGAAGCATACTTATTGCAGCCGTTTTGTTAATCTATATGATTTTATTCGGACACGGGCTTCCTACAAAGTTAAATAATAATTTATAATATTACTTAGTATCCTTTTGTTTTGTATAAATAATCAAATAGGCGTTATCATTTTTCTCTTTAAAGTTTAATGTATTGGTAGTATCAATATTTATAACATTTCTATCATCATACAATATATTACCATTGGGGGTATTGCATATAGCCGAATAATGCCCGCCATTTAATGACCCAAAATGCAAAGCAGTTGATGAAAAGAGATATTTAACATCCTTCTTCTTTGACAATATGCTACCTTTATTAAACATCAAATAATCATTAATAGATATTGGCGTATCATTCTTCAGATGCATATTTATAAAACGCTTAAGAATTATCACTAAAACGTTAGGCAACTTCCATAATTTTGTAGATTTTTTATAAGACGTATTCTTGTTGCATTTAGTGCAAAGCCAATCGCCTTTTATGATTTCCTCTTTTAATGATTGCGATATCATAAGCGATATATTGGGTGTTGGAGTATCTTTAGGGATATCTATATTAAGAGATGTGAAAGGTTCAAAATTATAAAAAGTCAAATTGCAATGCAAACATCGAGTTGTATTTAAATAAAAACCTTGAGTATTTTTTTGCCAAATAGAAACCTTGCTATTAAACTTGTTATAATAATAGTCATACTTTTTCTTTAATAATTTGCAATTAACAATCGCATTCGTAAACTCAGTATCACTTTTATATACTACGCCGTCTGTTAAGTAATCTTTTAACAATAGCAGGTTATTATTTTTATTCAGAGGGAGAGGCTCAATGTCTTCAGCGATTTTATCAGATAAATATGTCCATAGTTCTCCTATATCAATCTGTTCTCCTTTATAAAAGATGTCTTTGAATACGCTATAGAGAGTGTTCAAAAACTTATGAGGAATAATTGAATTATTCTTAACGACCATCAAATCAATTATTTCTTTTAGTTGGGATGATATAGTATTGTCTGCAAACTCATTGGACAAAATAATATTACGAAGTATATTATTCCTAGAAATAACCTGTATTAAACTATTAATTGCACAGGTAGAACCTAAATTTTCTATTCCTTGCATTTTATATTTAGATATATTTACATATAATTTATAAACATTTATATATAAGACAAACCATTTAATAAAAATATTTATTTATAAGTAGAATAGAAAAATTACATATTAATGCCTCCTAAAACTAAGAAATCTTCAAAATCGCCGAAATCAAAACCTTTATCAAAGACATTAAAATCAATGTCTCCTATTCCTGGTTCGCTAGGTGGTCCTGGCGGTATAGACAATGCTACCGCAACATCAATAAAGTCAACTACGCTATTATTTGCGATATTAATAGGTTCCATTGCGTTAGTAATAAATGTATATGCTATTATTTGGATATACAAGTTAGAAAGCATAGATTGCAAATGTAGTAATAGTTGGATGAGGTTATATATTAAATATTACTTGCACGTTCTCATTCCAGTAATGTCTATATCATTATTAATAAATATCTACTTATTCTTTAACAATATGACGTATCGCGATATTACAAGCGATTTATTCCGTTTATATAGGTTATTTGCTGGACTAGTAAATTTTCTGGGATTTATAAATATCATAATATCTATAATATTTATTAATAAACTAAAAGAAATAAATTGTGAATGCAGCGAAGATATAAAACGCGAAGTGTATTTCATATATAATATAATATTAGCATCAATCATATCCCTAATTATATTATTTGCTCTAATGTCTATTCCATTAGCATTATCAACGGCTCGTTAATACTACGTTAATAACTTATTATTACCTAATCTAAATCATCAACATCGCCAGCGGCACCAGCAGCATCTTCTGGAGCATCTCCACTTGGCGGGGGCATCCCTTGACTATATAGTTTTTGCATTAGAGGATTTACTTTAGCCTCGAGCTCTTTTTGTTTTTCCTTATAAACATCAGTATCCTGTTTATCATTCTCTTCAAGCCATTTGATACCTTCCTCAATGATTGGGTCAAGTTCCTCTTTAACTTCATCGAGAATAGCAGGAGAACCTTCGCGCTTTGTCATAGAATTCTTAAGATTATACAGATAATTTTCTAGACCATTCTTTGCTTCAATCTTCTCTTTTAGTTTATTATCTTCCTCTTTATATTCATCTGCCTTTTTAATCATCTCTTCAATCTGCTCTTTAGTAAGGCGACCTTTGTCGTTTGTAATAGTAATGTTATTAGTCTTCTTTGTTGTCTTCTCTTCTGCCGTAATATTCATAATACCATTTGCATCAACGTCAAATGATACTTCGATTTGCGGCTGTCCTCGTGGCATTGGAGGAATGCCATCCAAATGAAAACTTCCTAGCAGATTATTATCCTTTGTAAATCCTCGCTCACCTTCATAAATCTTAATATCGACACCTGGCTGATTATCAGCATATGTTGAAAATGTTTGCGATTTCTTCGTAGGGATTGTAGTATTACGCTCAATGATTTTAGTCATTACTCCGCCAGCAGTTTCAATACCTAGAGAAAGCGGTGCAACATCAAGCAATAGCAACTCGCTTGTTTTAGAGTTGCCTTGTCCTGTTAGAATAGATGCCTGAACTGCTGCACCATAAGCAACTGCCTCATCGGGATTTAGTGATTTATTCAATTGCTTTCCATTGAAATAATTAGATAGAAGCTCTTGAACTCGCGGGATACGCGTTGTTCCACCAACTAGAACAATCTCGTGAATATCCCCCTTAGACATCTTTGCGTCTTTAAGAAGCCTATCAAGAGGCTCAAGAGTTCTCATAAATACCTTGTCCGCAAGTTGCTCAAACTTGGCTCGAGTTAGCGTAGTATTATAATCGACACCATCAAGCAGCGATTCAACTTCAATAGATGTAGTCGTTGATGCCGATAGTGTCTTCTTTGCTTTCTCTGCAGCAATATTAAGCCGCTTAAGAGCACGTGCATTCTCGCGCACATCCTTCTTCATCCTCTTCTTGATATCCTCACACAACCATTCTACAATCAGATTGTCGATATCAGAGCCTCCCAAATGCGTATCTCCTCCAGTCGCTTTCACCTCAAAAATACCTCCGTCAAGAGTTAAAATAGATACATCGTGCGTTCCCAAACACGACATTATTACCATAATAGCATTTAACCATTATTTCTCATACTTTCATATGAGTTTAGACTATATCTTATTTAGATTTGATTTGATTTGATTTGATTTGTTGTTGCTTTTGCTTTATTATTTTTAATGTATTAACCCATATGTCTGGTGTTATTAAATAATATTCCTTATAATCCCCATTTTGTATTGCTTCTTTTACTGCATTGATTTTCGCGTCATTCTTACCTGATTTTATATCATTCCGATACCAAATATGATTATCTTTAATCTCTATCAATAAGTCATTTATCATAAAATCAACCTTGTAGTTCCTTTTAATATCTTGAAATATATATGATATTACGGGTCCATTCTTAACAATTATAGAATTGTTATTACACCAGTTGATAAAATTTAATTCCAATTTAGATTGATATAATATAATATCATTTATGCAATTTTTCGTTGTTCTTATCTTGTATGTTTTATTACATAGTGTGCAAGATGAACATAGTATTTTATGACTATTCTTATATTTTTCTAATGTTTTAGCTCGCCAATCATTATTACAATTATCACATCGCAATATAGGTTGGTTCGCTTTAATTACTAGATTATTCGCATAGTCATAAAATACACTCGAAAATAGCATCTGGTTATTCGTTTTAAAAACAGCCCAGTATTCTAAATCTTCTATTTTATATTTTTCATTTTGGAGACTTATTATATTTTTAGAAATTCTTTTATAATCCTCATTTGTTAAATGATATGAATAGTAAGTATCTTTAAAATCATCGTCGTATTCCTCAAATAGCCTATCACTCTCTTCTTTTTGTTCTTTTAATGACAAAGGTAGTATTGGTGTTTGTTTATCTTTATTAACACTGCTACCACAACTATCGCATCTATAAGAACACTTATTTATCTTTCTCAAAAATTGTGTTGTTCCTACAATATGGACCGCGTCGCACGTAATACACTTGTATTTAATATTAAGCGCATCCCTTTTTGATAGATGTTTGTCGTTCAGTGTAATGTGATAAATGCTATTTTTCTTTGATGAATATTTATTACACGAAAATTCTAATTTAATGCTTTTTATTTCTATTGGGGTATTATCTTTAGTTATTTCAATAACATTATTTAATATTTTCAACCTTTCATCCATTATATATAGTTTGTTGCAATATACTATGATATAATGATATGTGTTTATACTAATTATCAATTTTTTTCAAATCTAAACGCTGGCATTCGTGGATATTTCTGGTAATATTACCTTACTTTATCTAGTCGTTGAACCTTATTGTTATCGCTAACAATGTTGGCTGCTGATTGTCCATTTCATTAATAAATTCCATATTAAATATTTTAATATTTTTAATATAGAAATCATATTCATCCATATCTTTTTCAAACCTTCGCATTTATGCTCACGCATTCCGCTGTGGTAGATAATGGCTTTAGGAGTTTCCAGCAATTAACCAGCTTCCATCTATTGCCGTTTTAATAACAAGCAATCAATGTTCGGGCATACTCCGAAGGTAGCAGAACTTTACCACCGCAATCAAAAACTAAAATATTCCTCTCTTGCTTGTCTCCAGTCTTATCGAGACCATATGCAATCGCAGCCGCAGTAGGCTCATTAATAATACGCAATACCTCGAGACCTGCGATTGCACCAGCGTCCTTCGTAGCTTGTCTTTGCGAATCATTGAAGTATGCTGGCACAGTGATAACCACCTTTTTAAGCGGATGCCCTAGAAACGATTCGGTTGTCTCCTTGAGCCTCTGAATAACCATTGCAGAAATCTCCTCAGGATGAAATTGCTTGTCCTCGTTCTTATATTTAACATTGATTAGAGGCTTGTTGTTATTATCCCCTGTGACGTTAAAAGACCATAGCTTGATGTCTACCTGCACAACCTTATCATTAAACTTGCGACCAATGAGACGTTTTGCATCATATATAGTATTTTTAGGGTTCATAGTAGATTGATTTTTAGCAGCATCACCGACGAGTTTTTCTTCGTCTGAAAATGAAACATATGATGGGATAATACGCGAGCCTGTTTGTCCGTCGGGAATAATCTCTACTCTATCATTCAACCATACGGCGGCGCAACTCGTTGTTGTCCCAATATCAAAACCAGCCGCAATCTCATCAGTATTCACCATTATTTTATATATATTTCTATAGTTATATATATTATAAAATCTTTATATATTTTTTGTGTCTGTGTCTGTGTTGTGATTATAGAATAATTAATATATATTATAATTATAAGATATATGAGTGTTGTAGATTTAAATAATACTTTTAAATATGATAAAATAATCCTTAATTTAAATAGTTCAAATTGTTTAATGTTTAATGCAGCAGAAACAAACTTCTATATTAATTTAGTAGAACCAATTAAGAATGTAATTTACATTAAAATTCTAAAATCATCTATAGTATCAACAACCTCTATAAAAAATACACCATTATCATATGAAAAATATGACCCTATCTATATTACACTTAACGATTATGACAGGTCTAATTCATATATAAAGGGCACCCAAGTTATCACAAGTAATTTTGTTATTGATGGAGTTGCTAATACATCAACTACAACGAATACAATTTTTGATTGCGCTAAATATTTTGATTTAATACCATATTCATATGCTGAAAATTCAGACATTTCATATAGTCAAACATCATCTGATTGGACAGACCCTTCAGTATATGTATTAAATCCACCTGAACAAATTCTTAGAAGATTGAATATACAATTTAGAGACAAATTTTTCAAATTATTTAACACATCCATTTTAACACATTTTAATCTTTCAATATGCATATATTTTATTAAGAATAGGGTATAATATATCTATATAAAATATATAAAAGATACTAACATAATATATATAAAAATACTAAGATAATTATGAAACTTAACATTTATAATAATTTTAGAGCAATTTACTATAATACGCTGACAAACTTCTATTTATGTTTTAATAGTTTAGTGCCTTATTACGATGATGTGATTATTTCGCTATCGATTACTTCTTTTAAAAACATCTTTAATAACAATTTAAATCTGAAATCTATAAAACAAAACAGAATGATACAACTATTATATTCACTTAACGACAAAGATAAATTAATTGTAGATGATGATGGCTATATCATTATTTATTATGATAAGGATGATAAAATATGCGCGGCGGATGCTGCGGATGCTGAAGAACGCGTAGCGACTGAAGAGGATGATGAAGCGGATGCTGATGAAGAACGTGTAGCAACTGAAGAGGATGCTGACGTATCACCTAGTAATCCTGACGTATCACCTAGTAATCCTGACGTATCACCTAGTAATCCTGATGTATCACCTAGTAATCCCGACGTATCACCTAGTAATCCTGATGTATCACCTAGTAATCCTGATGTATCACCTAGTAATCCTGATGTATCACCTAGTAATCCTGCCGAAGCAGCCGACGCAGCATTTGAAACCGAAGAGGTTAATGAACATTATAATAGTTCAGATAAAAAAAATAATTAAAGTAATCTGCGTGTTCAAGATATATACTTTAATGTTAGCTTCTTCTTCCATATCTCTTTAATTTCGTCATCATAGTTGATTATACCATAGCATTTACTTTTTAGTCTCTTTAATATATTGTTGTTGATATTATCAATAATATATTTCTCGTATTCATTGATATAATATAGTTTCTCATTCGCAATTTTAGCATCATTAATATATATTATATTGTATATGTATGTAGTATAAAGAAAATATAATATAGTATCTAAACTTCCTATAGTAAAATTATTATATTCGCTTTTAGTCCCATTGTTGATAGAGAAGCATTCATTTTTAACATTTATAATATTTATTAAATTAAATATTGTATTATCCTCTTTATTTATTATGTTGATATCATAATATGTATATAATAGGTTGTCTTTATCGACGCGATTAGTAATATCGATATCATAATTAGCAAGTTTATTCTCCTTATTCTTGATAATCGCTAATATGTCATTTTTAGTTTTCTCGTAATCAGTTGATAATATAGTAATATACTTGGAATAATCATTGATGCGTCCACAGCAATTTAAGCTCAACTTCTTATATATTTTAAGCGCAAAACTATCTATGACGGGATTTTTAGAGACTTTAATATATTCTAAAATATTCTTTGTTAATACCTGATATATGATTGGTATTTTAATGCATTCGTATTTTGCATTTAAAATTGGCGTAGGATATGTTTTATTCAATATATTTAGGCGCTCGTATATTTTTTCCCATCTATACCCTGATTGTTCTGGGCGCGAAAGTTCGTAATACAAATTTTTCTTTATAATGGGCAATGGTATTATGTTGTATTTATCCTTGTAATGCTTTAAACTTTTCTTTTCCTTCTTGCTATATTTTAATAAATTGTCATATATATTGGATTTTATAATACTAATATCAAAAATCTGCTTACCATATACATATACCCTATAAGTTCCTTGATGCTTCGCCTTTTTAATTTTAATGTAGGTATATCCTTTTTCCTTAATGATTTTAGCAAGCTCTATTGAATCGTTAAGTGGATTTTTGGATAAACAATCAAAATCATTAATGGTATAATCTTTGTAAAATCTCAGTTTTTTTGGTAAAATAACGTTTATAACAAAGCCGCCGTATAATATAAGTTTCTTTTTAATAATAAACTTTGAGATTAGAGTGATAACATCATTGTATTCATTGTATACGTTCTTTAATTTATTAACCTCTATTTCTTTAATAATCTTGTCGATTTTATATTCCGAATTATTATTATTCATAAAATTATTAATACACCTTCTTAATATTATAATAGAAGTTAAAAAAATTAGTAATAGGTTATTTACTTCTTAGCTTTCTTAGCCTTCTTTTTCATATAGGGAACATTGTTATTTAATGTTTTGCGGTCAATATAGACCTTCTTGCCGTGTTTATTAATTATAAATTTACCTTGTTTGGGTCCTGTATATACTTTTACATTCCCTGCTATTTGTTGCTGCTGTTGCTGCTGCTGTTGCTGTTGCTGTTGCTGTTGCTGTTGCTGTTGCTGTTGCTGTTGCTGTTGCCTTCCTCCCCTCATACGAGCAGCATTAGCAGCTTTAGCAGCATTAGTTTCAAGTGCCTCATTTATTACGCCTTGTCTAAAATTTAATCCCTCCCTAAGTTTTTTTGACAACATATTATTATAAATATCCTAATATATATTAAGATAATATTTTGTAAAAAATGATGAAGATATTATAATAATATCTATAATATTATTAATGTTCATTAATAATTTTTGCGTGGATATTATACTATCCATCTCTTCTTCCTTGTTCATTAATAATTTGCGTAGTTTTATATTGCTAGATAAATCTATATATTCGCATAAATATGCTATTCTCAAAAACAATAAGGATATTATTAAGTATATGCTATATGATACTGCGACACCATATTATTATGTAATATTCGACAATACATATGCAAACATAAATGCAAACTTGTATGATTATAGATACAATGATAAGGAACTATATGCAGCCGCTAATACCCTATCTTATTATGTAATAAACAAGGTTGTTCGCAAAGAAGTTGCCGAGATATATTTGCTCAATATATTTGTAAGAACTAAAAATAAGAACTATAGCAGCTATCGCGGCAACGAGAATATAGCAATCCATAAAATCAAAAACAAACGCATCAGGTTATGTTGCAAATTATTTGGTAGTATTTTTAATTATAATTGGGAATACTCTAATATTAATTTATATGACTTATTTAATGTCATATATTGCATCGTATATAAGAGGTATGATAATATATATGATGTCTTATATAATATGAAAATACATAAATCATTGGAACCTATAAAAACAATGCAAATTCTTATAGGATATGAAAATGATATTACTGCTAATATAAATAATGCTAATAATGCAAATTATATTATGATAGGAATATATAAATATACTATATTATATATAATATATGATTATCTAGAGAATATCCAAGACTATATAATCAAAACAAAGTTTAATTTGCTAATACATGTAATCGTCGATAAATGCATAGAAATAAAAGGGTTTCTTATAGAAAATAATTATTTGCCTAATAAATTGAAATTATTGGTCTTGGCAAAAATTAACAAAGTATATAATATATTTGCTACCGCTACTTAACATCTTCGTATTCGTAATATTTAAATTTAGGCATTATACTACCTACTTGCGTATTTTCAGCAGCCTCTTTCAAATCGGTGCCTTGAAATAATGTTGAAGAATTTAAGAATACTGGTTGCACTATTTGCTTTGTCCCATAAGAACACACATTTGGTCGATGTCCCATATCTCCCCTATATTGATATATATAATCAATTGGATTATATACTCTATTTGCTGGTTGTCCCTGTGGTCGCCCTTGCATCTGCTTATCTTGTTTCTGTAATATCATTAATTGCTGTTCTATCTTTTGTCTTTGCTGAGGTTGCAATTCGGGTTTAAGTAGTTCCTGTTGTAGTAATTGCTGTTGATATTGTTGCTGTTGCTGTAATATCATTAATTGCTGTTGTATATCTTGTTTTTGTTGAGGTTGCAAATCTTCTCTAAGTAATTGCTGTTGTAATATTTGCTGTTGTAATATTTGCTGTTGTAATATTTGCTGTTGCTGCTGTATCACATTATTATTTGTTCCTGATGAAGCAACGTTGGATGTTATTATACCCGTCGCTATGTTAGAAGTAGTCGCAGGTGCAGAAGATGATATTTGCCCTGTGCCGCTAATACCTCCAGAGATTGCTGGGATATTGCCTGTGATATCTGACAAATCGCCAGAGATTGCTGGGATATTTTCGGCAATATTGGATATATTTCCTGTTAATTCTGATATTTTACCCGTTAATTCCGAAATATTATTTTGGCTATCATTGAGATATCCCTGAGAATATAACTGGTTTAAAGATAATATAGTATCATTTAACTGATTTTGCTCGCCTAGCGGGTCTCCTAGATTATTCCTAGCATATGGAGAACTCATTAAGTCATTTTTATCATTTAGCATAATATTTATATTAAAAACATTATCACTATTCTTTACTATTTCTGAAAAATGCTTTTCGCTATCAACAGACACATTTATATTCGACGTATTTAACTCGCTTTGTGAATTCTGATGTAGTGATACTGGGGTCGCCATAGCAGTCCTCTTAATTATGTCTTGTCTCTTCAATTCGTTCGCTATCAATCGAAGCTCATATAATATGAAACTATTATCAAACATTTCTAGTAATTTATTATCAGATACTATAAGTTCTTTTTTAATATTATATTCAAACTCATTATATTTATCGTGCATCAACATCGCTCTGAATAAATAATCGTTAAATTGTAAATGCACATAGCATTTTACTAAAATATCTAGAATTCGCGTGTTTGTTAATTCGGTATTATGTTGGTCTTTGTAGAATTTTTTAAGTTTATCTTTAAGATGTCCTTTAGATATGTTTGTGATTAATTCGGGTTTTATATCATTACTTTGCATATTTGTTATTATTTTGTATTCCGTCGAATTGTATATTCTTAATTTTAAGATATCTTCATTCAAGTCATTCTCATAGAAATCCTGCAAGTTCCTGTTTAATTCCTTATCGGTAGGTTGCCTATCGAGAATATTCTTATAAACATTTATTATTGTATATTCATTCAAGTTATTATTTGATATTGCAGAGGGGTCATTCCTGTAGTTTTTTGCCCTGTATGGTAAATATTCGTCGCCTATAGGGTCATTAATAGTTTCATACTTGTCATATACCTTCGTTTTATATTTGTCCATTTCAGCGCTGAAACTTACTTCTTGATTTGTTGCATCTCCATAAAGGGTAAGGGCTTCGCCTCTCGATTTCACAAGAGCATCGTAATCCGTCGTAAGTTTATTGTCATTTTCAAACTTTTCCTTTATTAATGAATAAGCATCTTTGAAATCTTCTATGCAATTGTCAAAATAAATACTCTTAACATAATCACTTACATATATTGCAACAAATAAGATTATTAATGTTAAGACTGCTATTAATATATATTTTTTCATAACTTCTCTTTATAAGATATAAATAAAAATATGTTGCTAATATATATTATATAAGATTTTATCATATTAATATATATATAATAATACATACCGCATAACAATCACTATAACAATGGATAGTAATAGTAAATACGTGTATGCATCGAAAAAAAGAAAATATACTTGCGACGACGAGGAAGCCGAAGAGCATAATGACCCGCACGATAAGAACATTTATATTATTAATAATCATTTGTATTTCTCTTCTGACATTACACCGAAATCGGCATTTACGCTTTGCAAATATTTGAGAAGTCTTGAGATTAAATTGAGGGTGGAGAGTATTAGCGCGTCCTCTAATGTTCAACCTGAGATTTACCTGCATATTACTACGAATGGAGGATGTATTTACTCGGCATTCTCTATCATTGATTGCTTTAAAAGCCTGAGTATCCCTGTGAATACCATTATTGATAGCAACGTATCCTCTGCAGGGACTATTATTAGTATTCACGGACATAAGAGATATATTTGCACAAACTCCTATGTTCTTGTTCACGAGTTGCGGTCAGGTTGCTGGGGTAAATTAGCATATATCGATGATACCTACAAAAACTGCCTTAAAATTCAAGCACATATTAATCAGATTTATTTGGATAAAACAAAAATAACTAAGAAATATTTGAAGGAAATCCTTGTGAAAGATTTGGAATTGAATGCGGACGAGTGCATCCGCTTAGGAATTGCAGACGAGATTTATATTTCTAAATAAATATGATAAATATGATATATATGATATATATGATAAATATGATAAATATGATAAATATGATATATATCGCATATATATCGCATATATATCGCATATATCATCTGATAATCAAATAATCTGATATTATTTATATTCTTTTTATATATTAGATTAATAATTTAATATTTCCTAACAAACAATGATGATGAACAAAATATTCTTTCAAGACATATATATACATATGATAACGATGACAATCATATTATCATATTCTATTATCAGCGCCCTCTATATATTATTTAGCGATAATTACAATGTTGTGCTTCGCATATTCGTAATATTTGTAATAGCAGCAGCCGTTATGCTTATGATGAAGAAGGAGACATTCTTGCCGTTTTTGGGATTAGCGCATTTACCGAATACATTGATTGCAAATGAAAAAATACCTAACGGGGCTAACTTATCATATACAATCGATATGAATGATTACGAGGACGGGACGATTGTTATCTATTGGGCTGCTAATAAGACCGATAAAATCATAGAGGATCCTTATGAAGCATATAAAAATTATAATAATGTAGGTGTATCTAAAGTTAAGAATGGTAAAGCCGAAGTTCGCATTTTCTGCCCTGATAGATACAAGGTTAAAAAAGTATTTAGTCAATTACTAGAGCGCCATTTCCATTACAGGATTGTATTCAAAGATACGGGCTTCTTAAGCCCTGTGATGTCGGTCAAGGTAGATTGTTGATTTATTATATACCTTTGCTATTTTTCTAATATATTTCATACCTTGCATACCTCCGCTTAATTTTTTATCTAAGAAATAGTTATAAAAATCCTTTTTGAATAGTGATATTATTTTATAGTTATATTTATGATCTTCTTTAAATGAAAGATACTTCATCAGTTTTATGAATGCTGGATTGTCCATTGCTTTTTTAATTGCATTTAAATTTTTCGTATCATCAATTATAGCATAGCAATATTGTGTTAATCCGTATTTTCCTTCTTTATCAACTATAGGATATGTGCCAGCGCCATTAGACCAAATAACTTTTGGAACACCAAAATGCCCCCCTTTGTCGCGGAGACTATACTTATATTTCATTGCATCTTTTATAGTAATACTATAGCAACAAGGAAATTCAGTTTTAGTATCTGACATTTCATCTCTTTGAGTATGATATAACGATTCATTTAATACATTTACTTTTTCCTCTTTTTTTGTTGCTATTATTTTTTTGAAATCTTTGAATTTACCACTTGGTATAAAATCCCAGTTATTTAAATCTATCTCATATTCTTCTTCATCTCCCTTTGTATTATCAATATCATTAATAATTGTTTTATTACTATTTGTAAGCGTATTTTGAACTACATAATAATCAAAGTTTGTTCCTACGCCAAATATTTTTTTCCCTGTTTCAAAATCGTTCATATTAAGATATATTAAATTATGTTCTTTCATAAAATCAAAAACATTTCTTTTTTTCCCTTTACCTTTCCCGCTAATATCTCGCCACCCCGAAGGATGAATTATTAGCAAATACCCATTATTTTCTAATAACTCATATGACCTTTCGACAAATAGGTGCCAAATAGGTTGTGCTTGAGTGTCGCCTTCCTTATATTGGAATGGCGGATTACCTAATATTACATCAAATTTTATATCAATTTCTTCTTTAGGAGGTAATACAATTGTAGCAGTTTTGAAATCAATAAAACTACCTTCAAATATATTTAATTTATATGTTCCACCCCCACCACCTTTACCACAAAAAATCTTTTTTAACATAAATACATTCCCTTTATCAAGTTCAACCATATAAAGCATATTCTGCAGAATATGCCTTCGACGTTCTTCTTCATTGCCTATTCTTTTCTTAAGACCTTCCATTAGCCTTATATAAACTGCAACAGGAAAGTTCCCCATACCCGTCGCTGGGTCTAACCATTTCTTTTTCTCATCACTCCATACTTCTTGAGGTAGTTTATCAAGCATCTCATTAACTAATTTCATAGGCGTAAAAACTTCTCCACGTTCTTTCTTTTCAACTTCTTTAGGTGCTAGATTGGCATTAATAAACTCTAATAGTTCATCAATCTTTTTAATATTATAAATCTTTTGCTTTCTCATATGTATTATTTCATTCACGCTTATTACTTGTCCTCCCGATTGTTTTTTATTAATCAACTTAATTATATCATAAATCATATCAAATAAGTTTTTGTCAAAATTATCTTCGTCGCCGCCTATGGCTTCCTTCTTTATTACTCTCTTTTTTAAAAAGTATATAAACATTACTTTTAATTCTTTATCATCATTAAGTTCCTCAAAAATTTTAAGAATTTCATAATTAAAGTCCTTCCTTTTATCATCGACAAATATACATTCAAATTCATTTTTATAATATGATGATATGAATGATAATATAGATATTGTCTCACTTAGTATATCTATCCAGATATCAATAATATTAGGTTCTTTCACTTCCTTTTTTCCTTTTTTTGGTTGCAGTGTATATATATTTTTCAATACAAAAGCAAGGTCGGATTTGACAACTAATGCTTTCCCAGCAGTTTTATCGTTCTTAAATAATCTACTAAAATCAAATTTTTCATTCTCTTTTAATATAGTTTTGACATCATCACTAAATATGTCTTGTTTTATTAGAATATTTTTTATATTTTCTGTATTTGCTTCCCAAGAACTAGTTAATTTATCAAAAAACTCCTTTGTAAATTTAATATTTTCTGCATCAGTCGCATTATCATCCTTGTTTGTTAATTTGTCTTTGTCAATATTAATTAATTTAGAAATACTATTAAATCTGTCCTCTTTATTCTCTCTATCATCTTTGTCTCCTTTGTTTGTTATTCTATCCGCAAAATATTCTAATGTATATATTGTTCGCTGTGGATTTAAATCAACCATAAAACCATATTTCTTCTTAGAACAAAAACTGCTTCCATCACAAACATCATCATTGTCAACCTCTGTCATACTTCTAAAAATCATTTGATATATAGCATCTGATGCATTGATATTAGTAAATAGTGCAACAATATCAACATTTTCTAATGATATTCCTAATTGCAATCGTTTGCCAGTCAATATAATTAACCCTTCATAATTATTGGTATCTTTAATTTCCTTCTCTATATCCTTTATATCCTTCTTTATATCACCAGCTTTACCCATATATCTAATATGGTCTTCGTCTTTGTCTTTGTATTTATCTGCATCTTTTATGCCTCGTATATCAACTGCAATGTAAAACACATATTTTTCAAATATATATTTAAATTTAGAACCTGATAAAAGATGTAATAAAGCATTTATAATCTTAGCAATATGGTCGTGAGGTAAAAACCATAATTGGGTTGTCTTATGTGATTTTGTTTGTAATGTTCTACATTTATGATTACATATCCTTTCTATGCGCGGTAATATCCCATTCATTTTGTATTGATATTGTATATCATACTTCTTATCTGTATCAGGATAACCAAAATAATAATGTAAGAGTTGCACTAATTGTTCTTCATTTACAAATGAATTATTGCTCTTATTTGGTTCAAATAATTTACCCATATCAAATCCATAATCTTTTAAAATATTCCCTTCTGTATCCAATAATTTTTCTTTCTCTTTATCATAAAACTCCTTATCCCATACTGCGGTTATCATATAAGGTTGTGGAAAATGCATATATTGTTTTATTATATTATCAATAATATGCTTGTTATTATTAAGAACCTTTGTAATCACTTTACTAGATAGTTCATTGTGTGTAATACCATACCAATCCCACCCATTATTCTTTAATACCTTATTTAAAATATTTACACCAAATTTTTTCGAAAATTGGTCAAGAACCTTCCTAAAATCTTTAATAACCTCCCCTTTTTCTAACCCTTCTGTGCTCATATCTTTTAATAATTTAATGTCATCTAAATCCCATTTTATCAAGTTTTTTTCTTTAACGTGATATATGTTTTGTGGTTTGTTATAGGTAGCCGTAACAAATATTTTAACAGATTTATTTGTATTCATAGTATCAACTATCTCCTTTGCTATAGCAGTAGACATTCCAAAATGTGCTTCATCCATAAAGATTATTTTAATATTGTTATCTTCTTTCCCAAAATAATTCTCAATATTCTCTTTATATTTATCTGCCTTTTCTCTCCCTTTAACTTCATCTTCTTCGTCCTCATTATCTATATTTGCTCTACCACTTATATTTTCTAGTCTTTGCTTTGAAATTAAATATACAATATGCTTTTCAATTCTTTTCGAAGTTGGTGTATCATCATTATGTATATTAAAATCTATCTTATCGGATATATTAATAGTTTTTGCTTTAATATTATATCTATCAAAATCTATATGTTCGTTAAAAGCCTCTTCGTATTGTTTGAGTGTTTCATTAGGTGCTGGTGTGATTATTACATAATTATTAAATGTTCTCTTCGTTACCCTGTTCTTTAATTCTTTTCTCGTGTGCTCTTTAACGTGTCTTAGAATTGTTCCAGCCATTATGTAGGTTTTCCCTGAGCGCGGTATAGCCCCTACTAATATTTTTTTATCATCCTTATTACTGAAACTGAACGTATTAATTAATGCATTAATCTTCTCTATGAATAATTCCTGATGAAATCGTGGTATAAAAGGTATCTTTTTATCCTTTATTGCTAAATACCCTTCTTTAAAGTCGTTAATACATTGTTCATCTTTCCAGTAATCATATAATTCAAGTAATTTCTTTAATTTATTGTAATATATTTCTAAATCGACGAGGTCATATACATTTTCATAATTACCATTAGGTGATATGTATTTTATCAATAAATTGCTTGATTTATTAGCGTTATTACAAAGTTTTTTAAAATCTTTTTTATTTTTAACAAATAATAGCGTTTTTATTTCATAATTTTTCATATCCTTATCATCTTTGTTTTTTTTGATATATTCTTCCTCTCTATCCTTTATAATTGTACATAGGTTTTGTATATCAAAATCCTTAATGCTTTTTCCAACAACGTCAATATACTTTACAGATACTAAATATAATATCTTCTTATTTTCTTTTTTATTTTCATTTTCAAATGTAATATCAGAATAACCTCCTGAATTACCACTAATTACCTTTTCTTCAATATATGCATCAAAAAATTTATCAATAGTTTTAAATTCTGCATCATTTTTATTATTAATATTACCTATCCCGTGTGTCGTATCCTTATCCTTGTCCTTATATGTTAGGTCAGTTATACCAAGTTTTACACATATATCCCAAAGTTTTTCATATATAAATCCTTGTCTTGATTTATTATTATCTTCATTTAATTTATTTAAATCATCAATAACCTTTTTAACTCCATTTGGTTTGTAACCTTTAATAAGTTTCTCTGCAGTTTCATATTTTTTAATCTCTTTTATAAATTCTTTTATTTTCTGGCTCATACCAAAAAATATATGGCACTCTATTTATAATATTTATTATTTTACATATTACATATTACAATAAAAAAGAAATAATAGAATGTATATTACTTACATATTATATAGTATTCGACCAATTACGTGATTACATAACTATAATATTTGAATAATATCTCTTTGTATTCATTGGCGATATCCTTGTCAATATACTCGTTATTATCTGCCATCTCAAGCAGTTCCATTCGGCAATACTTTTTATACATTGAAATATACTTAGTATAATATATAATCAAGCTCTCTTTGATATTTAAGAACACTACGGGGTCATCAGAGAGATAATTAAAGATTTGCTTAATCATATTATCATATGCGATATCAAATATGTTATCATCATATACATTTATCCCCTTTTTATCTGAAAAATCCAATCTTCTTCTAGCATTACACCCAAATGTAGGATAGCCGCTATATTTATTAACTATTAAGTTATATATTTGCAATTCATAAAAGGTCTGTTTCTTTTTCTTTAGAATACTAATTATAGGCGCATACCAACTTTTGCATACCATCGCATTTACTGCTTTAGGTAATATGTGTATATTTGTAAAATACAAATCAGCATTTATAGAGACCATAGTTATATATATAATAAACTAATATTATCAATTATTATATCTTAATATATTATTATATTATTATATTATTATATATTATTATATATATATATTTCGCATTTATAAGTTTTCTTATAAAATGGCTTGAGGTCTTCCTTGTGTATTAGGCTGGTTTTACTGCTTTCACATAAAATCTCCAAGTTATTCATTTGATTTGTAATGCAATCAGTTAAGAACCTTACTTGCTCCCTTAATATCATATTCTCATTATATATGTTGTCTTTTGAAGATATCGTGTTCATTTCAATAATATGTATATATATATACTACAAAATAGCAAAATGTTTATATATAATGCGTTATATATTTATGATATACCTCATCGTATTCTTTGCAACCATCACACGAATACCAACGTTTCGGAGCGACCACTATTTTATTTTTATAAAAACTTATAAAAGAAGCCCAAAGACTGAAGCAAGAGTTCGCAATGATATTATTTTGAAACATCGACATTAATATAAGTTCGATATCATCTTTGATAAGCACTTCAGTCTCTTTATATATTTTATTAGATACAAAATATACATTGTAAGCGCCGTCTCTATTCACATAATCATTGAAATTATTAATGCACCATTCTATATCATCTGAAAATACTACAACATTCTTTTTATTAGCAATCTGCAATGCCTCCTTATAATAATTCATCTCTAAATTATAGTTATAATTGGAGAGCGATAAATAGTCTCCTCGTCTTATGTGCAGCGACACCATATCATTGTCTTTAGTATCACTTCCAAAGTAGTCCAATATATCCCTGTATTTATAATACGCAGGATACATAATGTCCTCGTTGCTATAGATGATATTAGTCATCTTCTCTCGCAAACTATCATCTATATACTTGAATGTCTGGTATTTGCCATCAAAAAAAACATTATCCTTAATGTCTGCCTTAGGTTCAATGTATTTATGAGGGATTACTTCAATATACAAACTATTAAATGGTATCTTCTCAAAGTCGCTAGCATTTACAACGCGAAAAAGCCCTTGAAATAATGTATTCCAATGAGTTTTCCTATATACATCCTTAGATGCATTACCTTCCTTAAATACTAACTTCCTTTTAATTCTGTTCTTCTTAGATAAACGTAAAAAAGAAATTATATAGGCTAGTTGAAATAATTGACTTCCTAACCCTCCAGATACTTCGATTGATGTATATAGTTGTGCCATAATATAATATATATAATATAATCTATATCATTATATAATTATATAATTATATCATTATAAAAAATAAACTATTGATTACTTGGGATTACTTGCTATTTATAATTTTCCACGTTGTTAATGCTAGGATACCTCCTATTGATTGCGCTAATATATATGCGACCAACTTAAAGAGCCCAATATCACCTTTGAGATACATAATGAAACTTAATGTTGAATTGAAGAAGCCACCTGAAACCTTGCCAAACATATAAACGGCGGCTAATAAACCGATTGCAATAGGGAATGGGTCTGACGTTTGCAATATACACATAAAGAACACATATGTCCCTACGCATTCAGCAAATATTTGGTCTATTTCTATTTTATCATTCATTATTATTAATTTCTAATATTACAAAATATATTAAAATATTATGCCGTCGATATTATTATTGAAACTTTGCAATACAAACTTTTTGAGGTTTTTCATTTGTATCCTCGTATTGTTTGATATCTTGTATATCTGCCCCTTGCTACTATTGTAATAATAAAGTTCTGATAATTTTTCTGGGAATGTGAAGATAACATTCTTGACATCCTTTGAAAAATACACTCCTTTTACCTTGTCTATATTTAGATAAATTGAAGATATCTCTATACTCTCTCCAGTCGTAGGCATATTCATATAGTAATCTGATTTAGTAAGATTAAGACTACTTAGACTGGTATTAAGATATAATGGCAAATTCAAATTATTAAAGTATCCTCCATCTCCGCCTTCCGCCATAGCCATTCTAGTTAATTTAGGTATCTCTCTTTTGGCAGAAGCAGTTCCCGCAGTATGGTATCGGAGACTTCCCTGCTTATATGGAAGCGTATTACTTGCTCGCAACGTATTACTTGCTAGACTTCTTGCATACGACGTATATGAGGTTGTTACTGAAATATATATCATTGTTAATGATAATATAACTATGTTAAGCATAATATATCTATATCTATAATATATCCCTAAGATATATTTATATCTTGAGATATATTTATATCGGATAACTGAGATATATTTATATAATTAAATATTTTCAATACTATATCATTATTGATACCGAAATGTCTCTTTATTATCTCTAGTAATTTATAAGAGCCTTTAGCGATGTTAATAATTACTTCGCAATTATATAATTCATTATATATGCAAGTAATCTCGTAATTTATTAACCAGTCGCTTATTTTACTTGGGTCTTGTTCGCTATTATTAAATCCAAATATAAAACTAGCAATGTCTTCGCACGTATCACAAATATGTAAATCAATATTATTTGGGTTATCCTTGAAATAACAATAATCACCATAAGACATATTCATTGATTTCCAATATATGTTAGACATTATATACCATTTCCTATGCTCCTTATAGATACCTTTATACCCATATTTGCAATAATATATTCTCGGTTGTCGCGATGTTATTTGCAGCGATATGATATAATATGCATGTAATTTATTGTATTTTGCAATATGTTCATATGGTATAATAACTGCGCCTTTATGCGTTTCTATATAGATGTTTTTGCTATCGCTCACAAAAAACATATACCTCGATTTATTCCCATTGAAACTATAAAATGTTGAGATATCTCTAGAACTATGGATATCTATGTCGTCTGAAATAGAACTATCTATATAGTTTTGAATTGAATAACTCATTATATATTTATGTTAGTATTATTATAATCCTAAATAGTAATTATCATTTATTATTAAGCAGTCGCAGCAGCAGTCGCTTTAGTGGTATCGACAGCAGGTTTAGAGGTAGTGCTTGTTGTTGTTGTTGTAGTGCTGCTAGTTCCGCTCGTGGTAGCCGTAAATCCCGCTGGTGGATTTATTGAAATCGCTACAATCATAATTGTGGATGTAAGCGCAGATATTAAGGTTATCACAGTTATAACCCAACTCCATATATGGCAATTTCCTGTAGTCAGACATTCTATATTATACAGCCATAAAAGAACAAGCGGGAAGGTCACTAAAGAATATATTAAATATGAAACAAAGCCCCACATACCAGTCATTATAAAAAAGCATATTAAATTTATAATAGTTGTTATGCAAATTATAATAAAAAACGCACTTGCCTGTGTTGATAAATTAAACATATCTATATCTATATTATAATAATAAAAATAAAATTAGGAAGTCTAGATTTGTTTTATAACCCAATAATTAAGAAATAATATGTAAATATTGCTTGGAGGAATGCGAAAACAAACATAATAAATATGATTTTAATTATATCATATCTTTCTGGTAATTCTATTCCTATATTTGAGTTATCTTTCTCTTTGATATTCCTACCAATACTAAAATGAATGATGTTTTCAAATATATTTAACACTAAGAATACCCCCATCGATATAATAATTAGATGATTAGGGATGTGTATCTTCATCATCATATATATCTACTAGAGTATTAACAAAATAATATATATATATGAATATTACGTATTATATAAGATATGAATATAAATCTTATTATATATTATGAATATAAGTATTAAACTTCTTATCGCTTTGATAAATATTGTAAGTTGCTGCTATTCTTATAATTTTCCTATTTTTAACACAAATAATAAAGGTTCGAATGTTGGTTTATTGAATTATAATAATGTGTATAGCTCTTTTCATAAATGGTCTTCCGAAAATAAAGAAAGCCACCCTAAAATAATTGAAGATACGCTATGGTTAAGCAAGCATCGTTTCATTACCCCTAGTATGATTATTGGCGTATATAATGACTGCTTCAATCTTAATTATATCTGCTTTATCAGAAGATTATCACCAAACAACTATAAAATACTGAACATATTCGCGAACCCTTCTAATAATTTTGACGATGACCTGCTATTACTTAAAAATCTCTTTGAGTTTGCTATATATAACAACATAAAACTGAACACCGATAAGTTAAGTGAAATCGATAAAAGCAGGTATTTACTAACATACCTCTATTATTATTCGCAAATGAATAGTAAAACCTTTGAAAGATAGGAAATATATAAATATATATATTAGATAAAAAACTTTGACACTAAGGCTGTATGAGCGGTCTTATCATTCTGTTGCTAATACCATTCATATATTGAATATACATATTTATACCAAATACGTGGAACATCAAATAGTATTTGTTCATATTATATTGTAATCTAAAAACAATATAGAGAATAGGCAGATATACTTTGCTGACTTCTAGCTCATTTTTGCGATTACCATCAGCATCCATATAATTTATAGTATTAATTATAATAAAGAATGGCGATAGCAATGATAATGCGTAGAATACGTGCCAACTAATATTAGAGATTATAGATTTTCTAACAAGCGTCATTAAAAACGTCGACAATTGTATGGGAAACATAACTAGAAAAGCAGCCTCGATAGCACCAGACCCAGATTTATCATTCTCGGTTAATAACAAGGCATTGATTGCTAATATTTGGCAAACTGCATAGTATTTTTTAATAATTATTTTTATATTATCTGGAATGTTCTCCCAATTTATATCGCGCGTAGTTGTTTTTTCATTCACATTGTATTTCGCGGTAATATAGTCGGCTAATATGTGATGGACTATAACTAACGCGAATTTGCCAATTTGATACAAATGATAGTGCGGTGAATTAATAGTAATATCGCTTTTAATACATATGATACTATACATCATTATTATAGCAGAGCGCATTGTGAAAACTATATTATGCAATTGCAGTTCCTTCCAAATTATAATCTTAGAACTAAATCTCATCTTGGGCACTTGAAATATGAAGGAAGACATAGATAGCATTAAATGCACTGCGGGAATAGCTAAGGTAATCCAATTATCTGCTGATAGCGACATAGATCCGTATATAATTAGCCAATAGATACGTAGAAAATAATTGAATAAACAGCCAAACCCTAGCAGTTTGTGCAGATGATATTTATCGTGATTTGTAAATAATGGCTGTCGCATAATTTATGAGGGTATATATTTATACGAAGGTGTATATAGTTATAATATAATATATATTTATATATATTTATCAATTTTCAAATTTTAATATCTTCAATATCATTATATATTACCCTTATTATATAAAAAATAATAACAAATTATATATATAGAGTTTATGTAAATGGGTTGGAATATTTCTACATATGATAATAAATATCAAATAAAATATGGAAGTAATACAAGCTATAACATTATAGACGATGATATTAGTTATTTAACTATTACAGACACAAAGCATATTGGGCTTAACAATGAAAATCCTAGTTCCGATTATTTACTAGATATAAATGGTATAACTCATATTAATAGCAATTTATACATTACTGGCAATGTCTATATCAGTTGCAACGAGTATATTAATAAAGACTTATATATTACAAGTAATGTTGAGATAGGCAAAACATTGTATACGTCTAATATTATAGGCGTGGGCAGTAGCAATAACATTGTAATAAATTATACATCGCCTACTAATTATAGCAATAATCTTGTTCAGATATATGGGAACACATCTTTTATAGGCAGGGTTAATATCAATAATATCACATCAAATACGTTTCACCTCTTAGAGATTAATGGTTCTATGCGAGCATCGCGCATATACGGAGAAGGATGCAATATTTTTAATTTAAATGCCAGCTATGTATCCTTAGGTATTCTTGAACCCGAGCACGGCGGCACAGGGTTAAGCAATATAGGAAGACACGCTATTTTATTTGGAGGGGCGAATAATAGGTATCTGCAAAATACCACATTTAAATATGATGGAACCACATTATTTGCTGAAAAATTTAGAGGAAATCTTAATGCGGATGATATTACAGATGGTATTGTAACAGTTATTCGCGGCGGCACTGGGCTATCTGAAATTACTAAAGGATGCATTCCAGTAGGCAATGGAAAAGAATTAACGCAATTATCTTCTGATTTAAAATTTGATATAAATACCAAAACATTGGCTCTGAATACGTTGCAATTAGCAAACTCTAATATTTATGTGCTAGACCCTAATAATACAATTCGCAAATTTAATTATAATGACGTGGGGTTATATGATGCAACTTCAAATAGCAAAGGTATTGTAATGCCGTCTGAAGAGGACTTTGACACATCTAACGGAATTTTAAAGTTAAAAAGTAATGAAAATCTCTTGTGGAAAATAAATACTACAGGGAGTAATATATATTTCCCAAATGATATTAAATTTGACGCTGGTATAATATGTTTTGCAGGTATTAATAACAGAGACCCCTTATATGCTTTGGATGTAGCAGGTGATATCAATTCATCAAGTAATTACAGAATTAACGGGTCTAATCTTTTCGACCTTGTTATAGATTATGCATCATCTAATTTAAAATTAGATAGTTTGTCTGGAATAAATGTTGCAACTATGAAATTTGTCGAGTCGCAATATAATGATTTTGTTGGCGGCACTAAGAGATGGTCTGTTAATACATTTGATGCTACGACAATAGAAGTTAATAATTTTGTTTCCAAAAGTAAAACTTTGCTAAATACTTTGGCGATAACTGATACATCTACGTCTTCTGCAAGTGATAATTTAATCAATGTATTAAGTATCACTTCAATATCTAGGGTTTTAGATGATAACGAAAAATTATTAAAATTTACGAAAGCGGGTAATCTGCTAATCGGACCGAATTTGCAAGACCAAGTCCCATCGCAACGTTTAGAAATAATTGGAAACATTCACGCATCTGGACATATTCGCTCTTATTACTCAGATGACAGGCTTAAAACTTTAACTTCAAATATTACGGGAGCGCTTGATATTATTGATAGTCTAAAGGGGTTTCATTATGTTCCCAATGAAAAAGCCTTAGAACTCGGGTTTGAATATGATAATGAAATAGGTCTAAGTGCCCAAGATGTTAAAAGAGTAGTCCCTGAAATTGTTAAAATAGCGCCATTCGATACTATCAAAGATAGGGAGAATGGGCAGATTGTTTCCAAAAGTGGCGAGGATTATCTTACAATCTGCTATGAGAGATTAGGTGCGGTATTTGTAGAGGCTATTAAAGAGCTGCGTAAAGAAAATATGGCTTTAAAGAGCGAATTAAAAACCTTGAAAAAAGATTTAGATAATATTAAGAACATTATATATATTCAGTGATAATTATTATAATGATATAGGTTATTACATTTTACAAAAATCCTTGTTAAATACTAGCAATATAAAACAGAATGATATAATATTACATATCCAGCACCACATAGACCCCCAAGTATTTGTTTCCTTATATAGTATTATTGATATAATTAGAAATATTGATACAAATATTAAGGTCGGATACATTTTATCAATAATCCATCGCAATGATAGGAAGGCATACCATATCAAGATTATATATATATTCCAAGTAAGCCATTTCCAAGATAAATGCCCGTTCTTGCTGGGAACGGATGAAAACTCTATTGTATTCAATGGTATTATCGCAGTATATAGTATTACAATAAATGCAAGGTATGCAACTAAAATATATGGTATCAATTCAGGGATCTTTTCTATTTTTATGATATTAAATATTGGTATGCATAATATAACTAACAATGCTATATGAGATAGTAATCTATTTGGAAATGTTTTAGACCATATAAAATATTCTATTAGTTGCATAATAATGAATGATTGGTAAAATATTAAACCAAGTAGATTAGTAATGCCATTATAATATGCGAATGATGACGCAAATAAGCCAAAAACATAGGTATTTAATGAAACTGCTGCATTCCAGCACATAATATTACTATAATGATTTATAATAAAATCAAAGAAAAAGAAAAACGCTACTAGCAGGGATTGAACCTGCGACAACTCGGTTAACAGCCGAGTGCTCTAACCAACTGAGCTATAGCAGCGCGATGGGATAGGATATTGTTATTTTACCCTATGACTTATATATGCGCGTTATTCTTATATATTTTTCTTGGTTATAGCGTTGATAGTTTATTCTTTAAATTTTCATTGATAATCTCAAACATTCCTATGAGATACGTTTCGAATTCATCTTTAGACGGGATAGATAACTTTATTTCCGTATTCAAATTAACATTAATAAGTTTTGTATTTACAATGTCTGTTATCTCCATATAATTAATAACCTTGATTAAATCAAGACCATTAATTAGGCTCCTATAATTGGCTCTGAAATTTTTGATAATAAACCTGCTTTTGATTTTTTTAAAACCCACATTATCTGTCTTAATTTTATGCTTGATACATACGCGCAAAAACTTGTCATTTTCTATTGTATATGCTTTGAAATAGTCAGGAAGTGTATCGACATATATATAAATATCCTCTTTCTTTTGCTTAATTCCCTTCTTAACAAACCAATCACTCATTTTCCATTCAATTATTGAATATACATTAGCGAACGCACTAGTGCCATCCTCGCAACTAAATAATTTATTCATAATACTCGTTGCATCAACGTCTTCCTTCTTATCAATTAAAAAGGTGTTATTTAATTTCTTCATCTTCTTCAAATAAATTTATATATATTATTGTATTATTTATTATTTATATGATATTATGATATTATCATATTATCATAATATACTTGATACATTTTTGATATATATATCCTTTAATGATTTGTAGTTGCTGCTTGATATTATATTCTCTTCCATTAGCCATTTCTTGGAAAGAATGTTGTATTTGTGATTTTCATTAAATAATATTTTAACACAAAGATATATAACGCAAACGATTATTAAACTATTAACAATGTTTTTTGTCGCCATCAGAATAATCGCAAACAATATAATGGATTGTATAATAACATTATTAATTATTTTCTGCTGTGCTGGTGTTAATTCGATTTTAAGATATCTCCCCCCGACCTGCACAAGAATTAAGAATATCATTGATAATGGTTCTAATGTAGTTATACCTTCGATACTAGGTATTAATGTTAAAGTCATAATCTATTTTTTGAGAAGATTTTTATAGAAATGAATTGTGTGCTTTTATACTATCTGAACCTTCATTTAATTTATTATAATGCTTTAGTTGTTCTAGTATAATATCATTGACATCTTTGTATGATTTGCTATCATCCTTAGTATCACGCGTATCTTTAGTATCTTTAGTATCGCGAGTATCCTTAGCATCCCTTAATGCATCATTTATGGCTGCAGTATTAAAAAAGTTGGTATTTACTATATCCATATTGTCTTTTATAAAATCGCCATCCGTAAATATGATTATGTCAAGTATTAAAGCTATTAATGTTAAGAAGAATAACAAACCTATCGTAAAATCCCAGAATAATATATAATA
>Ga0214919_10000932_pt1 | contig 49460 bp, 46 predicted proteins | sample LL1503_MetaG_FD_177994 | JGI IMG/M metagenome (GOLD analysis project Ga0214919, IMG submission 177994) | Freshwater microbial communities from Lake Lanier, Atlanta, Georgia, United States - LL-1503 | ecosystem: Environmental > Aquatic > Freshwater > Lake | place: USA: Georgia | collected...
TAGCCGACACAGTTCAACGCCTAGGCTCACGCCTTGGCTCCACCTTCGTTGATGGAGGTGTCCACCCACGCTTTGGAACACGTAACTTCACATTAGCGCTACAAAACGGCCACTACATCGAAGTTGTATGTCCACTAGATCACCCAGCATCAGATGCTTCACCTTTTGGTAAAGCAGTATCAAAGCGTGCTGCAGAAGGTGGCGGATGGCTCACTTGGGTTGTCTCAGTTGATGATGTCTCTAAGGTTGAAGCACGCCTCGGACGTCAAGCTGTAGATGGCCACCGCACAAAGCCAGACGGCCACGATCTTTCCTGGAAGCAGATTGGTGTTCTAGGAACACTAGAAGATAAGCAGCTTCCTTTCTTTATTGAATGGAAATCACTAGATCACCCATCCACAGATGGCAAAGCAATTGCAAAGATTGTAAAAGTTGAAATCGCAGGAGATGAAAAGCGAATCACAGACTGGCTAGGAAATGACATAGCAACTGCCCTTGGTAGTGAGGTTGAGGTTATGTGGTTAAGCCCAGTTGATACTGAGGGCGAGTCAGGGATAGTTGCAGTGCACTTGATGACGCCGAGTGGTGTTGTGAGAGTGGATTAAAACAGAGTGGAGATTTTGGATTTACAGCCACATCAAGTTGGTCCTATGGAGCGAATAGGGTCACGAAACGATGGCGGATATGTGATTCCTCGATGGTTGCCAGAAAAAATGACACTGATCTCGTTTGGGGTAGGAGATAACTGGTCATTTGAAAAAAGTTGCCTCGAGAAGAAGATTGTTTCAAATTCCATTATGTTTGACCATACAGTGGGTCTCAGAGTTTTTCTAAGCAGAATACAATCGCGATTAATCACTAAGAATTTTGCACTAAAGCCATTGCTCTACCGAATCTTAGTTGCGATGAGGTATATCCAGGATTTCTCACATAAAAGTCTTATCCATGTAAAAAAAGAGATAACAAGTGATCTGAACTCTGAGAATGAAACTAATCTATTGGATGTCGTAAAGAACCTAGAAATCGCTCGTTTTATTCTGAAAGTAGATATTGAAGGAGCAGAGTATGAGATTTTGGAGCAAATAATCTTGCTAAACAAAAAGATTCCACTGTTACTAATTGAGTTTCATGAGACCGAAAAGTGCCGTCAGTCGTTTGAAGAAAGTTTGCAATTACTGAAAAAGAGTTTTATTCTCGCCCATACACATGCAAACAATTATTCTGGATTGTCTAGTGATGGGATTCCAAGAACCGTAGAGTTAACTTTTTGTAATAGAGATTATTACCTTGCAGAAAAGCCAATACTTGAACTTCCAGTTGATGGTCTTGACCAAGCGTCAACCCTCGACAGACCTGATATCTACCTCAAGTTTTGAAGTTTAAATGCTGAATATAAGTCATGAAGAAGTAGCACTGTTGCTAGTTGGTTTTAAAAGAGTTGACTTTCTAATTGATCGTCTTAAAGAGATAAAATCAAATATTCCTATACCTGTTTATATCTCTGTTGACGGCTCTGACAAGTTAACTGAAGATGAAATTACTAAAGCTGTACAAAACTTCATCTCAGAAAATCGAAATATGGACATTACCTTTAAACTTCAGGAGAGAAATCTTGGGCTAGCGCACCATATTACGACGACAATTTCTTCTCTACTAGATAAGTATTCGGGGCTAATTGTTGTTGAGGATGATGTTGTAATTTCTAGTCAATTTGTAAAAATTATGATTGCAGGATTGGAATTGTCTTTGGCAGATAAGACAATTGGAGCAGTTGGTGGTTTTTCACTTTTTACTAGCAAAAACATCTTTAGTCGCAAAGTTATTTTCAGAAAATCAAACTACTTTTCATGTTGGGGTTGGGCGATAAATCAACAAAATTGGCAGAGATACGATCTTTCGCTCCCGAAAGATTTCGAACTCAAACTAGTTGATTCGAGAACCTGGAGCAGCTTTGGAAGTTTTCGAAAGTCACTGTGGCGAAGTAGATTTCAGAAGGTAACTGGCGCTAACCCACCAACATGGGATTACCAAATGCAATATATGCTTTTTAAGCATGATTTAAAAGTTCTGAATACAACACAGCGAATATCAGATAATGTGGGTTTTAGCAGTTTCCAAAGTACAAATACCGTAGGGCGTAGACCAAAGTGGATGGGGAGTCCTGGAGTCTCTAATAGCGGCTTCCATGAATCAATTTCAGCCGCTTCGAAGATTTATAGTTTCTTTGATTCTTTTACAATAGGTGGTGACATCAGACCTTTTAATTGGGTTTCTTGTTTCCGCGAATTTCTGAAGGGATTTACTAAGTATTTTAAGGATTAACCCTTGAGAGCTGATAAATCGGAGTCAACCATTAGTTGGGCCAATTCTTTCCAGTGAGTTTTGGCTTTCCACCCAAGACCCTTAGAAGCTTTTGTTGGGTCCCCAATCAAAGCATCCACTTCTGTTGGGCGTATATACTTTTGATCTATCAGAACGTGGTCTTGCCAGTTCAAACCAACATGAGAAAAAGCTGCTTCTACAAAGTCTTTTACCGTTGCACCGATACCTGTCGCCACCACGTAATCCGTAGGGGTATCTTGCTGCAACATTAGCCACATCGACTCGACATACTCTTTCGCGTATCCCCAGTCCCGAACCGCATCTAGATTTCCGAGAAAGAGTTTTCTTTTCGATCCGTTTGCGATCTCGGCAACTGCACGAGTGATTTTGCGAGTCACGAAAGTCTCACCCCTCCTTGGCGACTCGTGATTGAACAAAATTCCATTGGTAGCATGCATACCGTAGCCGTCACGATAATTCACTGTGCACCAGTAGGCCATCAATTTGGCAGCGGCGTAGGGGCTTTGAGGTCTAAATACACTTTCTTCATTTTGCGGCGGCGGAGTTGACCCAAAAAGCTCTGAAGTGCTTGCTTGATAAAATCTAGTATCGAGCCCAGTGGAGTGTATTGCTTCTAACAATCCAACCGCGCCGACAGCATCTACTTGGCCCGTGTACTGTGGCATGGCGAATGAAACTTGAACGTGAGATTGCGCGCCCAAGTTATAAACTTCTGTTGGTTTAATCTCGCGAATCAAGTTAGTAAGGCCGACGCCATCAATTAAGTCGCCGTAATGCAAGAATAGTTTCGGATTTGGCTCATGAGGATCCTGATATATGTGATCTATTCGAGAGGTATTAAAACTTGAAGAGCGACGTATCAAACCATGGACTTCATACCCTTTACTGAGTAGTAATTCTGCAAGGTAAGATCCATCTTGTCCGGTGATTCCAGTAACAAACGCGACCTTTTTACTCACAGACGAACCTCACCTCTCGAGACCGCATCCCGATACCAATTGATCGTTGAAACAATTCCATCATCAAGAGTAATGGAAGGATTCCATCCGAGCGCTTTAATTCGACTAATATCAAGTACCTTTCTTGGAGTTCCGGTTGGCTTTGACACATCCCATTTTATTTCACCTTTGAATCCCACCGCGGTAGCTATCGCACTTGCCAATTCCATAATCGTTACCTCGTTTCCAGTTCCAATATTTAGATGGAGGTCCGAGTCATATTCGTGTGTGGCAAAAAAAACCGCACTTGCTAAATCATTTACGTGGAGAAATTCTCTAAGAGGAGACCCATCACCCCAAAGGACAACTTCTCCTCCACCTATTTGCTGCGCTTCGACAAAGCGCCTAATCAAAGCTGGAAGCACATGTGATGATTCCAGGTTAAAATTATCTCTCGGCCCGTATAAGTTGGTAGGCATCAGCGAGATCCACTTATATCCAAACTCCTTACGATAAGAATTCACCATTTCTATGCCAGCGATTTTCGCAATAGCATAAGCTGAATTAGTCTGCTCCAATGGCCCACTCAGTAAATACTCTTCTTTAATTGGTTGAGGGCAGTCGCGAGGGTAAATACAACTCGATCCTAAGAAAACGAATTTTTCGACTCCCGCCTCATGTGCCGCACTCATCAAGTTTGCCTGTATAGAGAGATTTTCAGACAAGAATCTCACAGGTTGTGAATTATTTGCTCCAATTCCTCCCACTCTTGCGGCGGCATCGACAATCACATTCGGTGAGAATTTTTTCACGACTCTTTTAGTAGAAGGGAGATCAAGCAAATCTACTGTGGATCGACTGAGTTGGGTTACTTCAAGTCCACGGCGTTCAAACTCATTTACTATCGCAGAGCCTGCTAATCCCGTAGCCCCAGCAACAAGTACCTTCATAGCCCTCAGCCTAACAGTTGTATTACCATGTATTGAATCTTTTCTGTTCATAGTTTTGCTGTTCTAAAACTTTTCAGATTCTTGCCCAGAGTGCAAGAGGATGAACTAAACTGTGGGAATGACTTACCAATGTCCTTGGCTCATCACGGGGGGAGCCGGATACATAGGCGCTCACATTGCTGACAAGTTCTTGCAAAACGGAATCGATATAGTTATTTATGATTCGCTCTACAGCGGCCTAAAGTCTCGAGTTGACTACTTGGCGGATAAATACGGTTCAAAAATTCAATTTGTAGAGGCAGATATACGGGATGGCCAAAAATTCACAGAATGCCTACTGGAGTTTAATCCTGTTGGGGTTATCCACACTGCAGCGCTTAAATCGGTAGAAGAGTCTATTAATAAGCCTATAGAGTATTTAGATATCAATTTTGAAGCTACTCGAGAAATTCTAAATCTTGCCAAACAAAGAAAAATTCAGAAGTTTATTTTTTCGTCAACTGCTGCTGTTTATGGTTCGCCCGTAACGGATAGAGCAATCATGGAAGATGATTTAAAGAATCCTATTTCTCCATACGGCAAATCAAAATTAATGGCTGAAAATGAGGTTGAAAAGTATTCTGATGGAGAAGGAGAAGTCGGAATCTCACTTCGTTTTTTCAACGTAGTGGGGGCAGCATCACCGGAGTTAAGAGATAATTCAATTGATAATTTAGTTCCAATCGTTCTTGAAAAACTCAACAAAGGCCTCGCACCTGTAATTTTTGGTTCAGATTATTCAACTCCAGATGGAACCTGTATTCGTGATTATGTCGATGTCAGAGACGTAGCTAACGCACATTTTATGGTGGCTCAAAATAAAGCGGTTATGCCAAGTGCGGTTAACATTGGCACTGGAAAAGGTGTGTCAGTAAAGGAAGTCATCGACTTCATTTCAAACCTTATTCCTGACAAAGCATTAGAACCAATGGTTTCGAAGAGACGTCCTGGGGACCCGGGAACTTTGTATGCGGACGTAAGTTTAGCCAAAAACTCAATGAATTTTTTAACTAATTATGACCTGATGGAGAGTTTGCGAACCGTAGTCTTGAAATAAAAGCAATAGATTCGGGTGAGTTAGATCCAATGAATACTTGAGATTTTATCCACTCGCTTTAATACGTCGTAAGAGCCATTTCTGGATGTATCTACCAAATGAAGGCTCGATTCGCCCACCCAATACGTCACATACTTTGCAGGCCAACGCACCATTGAACTCATAGAATTGACCCATATGTTCATTTCGGATTAGAGGGTTATGTCTAATGTTCATACCCCTCCAATCTTGAAATGCTATGTCCTCAACATAGTCATCCCATGGAACTTTATATTCGGCTCCAGACTTGAAGACAGCGTATTGAACAACGATGTCAGTATGCCGATGACTCTTTAGTGAGTTCTTAAAGTAGCGGTACCAATACAAGGAAAGTCTAATTTTTTTCTCAATACTAAGTCCGGATAGCTGAAAAATTCGCTTAGCTACTATTCTCCAGTCAACTTTGCTTTCTCGCCAAACCTCTTCAACAATTCTAAACATTGAACGATTAATCGCAGTACTCCACTGAGTTGGGAAAAGTGTGTTTCTGAAGCCACTCGACGAATCTACATTTGTATGAAAAAATTTATTATAACCAGCTGCTATTTGGGGCTCACTTGAATTCGAGATTGCTCCAGACAAAAAATCAAATCCTTGAACTGAAACTAATGTGTCATCCTCGATGGCTATAACGATTTCTGACATCGTAAAGGCCTGCTTAAGTGACCTTAATATATGGTTTGTAAGTCCGGGATTATCGGGCCAAACATCTAGAAGAATTCGTGAGTCCATTTCTGAATACTTTCCACAAATATCTATCGTTGCTTCTCGCCAGGCCTTCTCTGAGTCATTTGCGCTCTCCCTTAAGCCATCTATAGTGATGAGCAATTTCCCCAATTTATTCCAAGTCAGAGTGCTTTTGATGACCTGTTCTGTGAGCTCGGGTCTTTGGTAGGCATAGAGAAGGACAAGATTTAACTCAGACATTTTTCTCCTTTAGAGTTATTTGTCACCGCATCGAGCAAGGGCATCAAGATGCCTTCTCGGATTGCATCTAAGATAGAATTACATGACCCAAGAATAGCGCTTTGGATTCCAAATTCCTTAGAGATTTTCTCAACCAATGGAGATCAGTCATATGAGAAGAAAACCCCTTTATGTATATGGAACTGGCGGCCATGCAAACAGTATTGCAAGCCTGGCAGGAGACTTAAATCTCAAAATTGAGGGGTTTATTTCACACGACAAGTCTATTTTATCGAAACACGGCGTAAATGTTCTCTCACCGGCAGATGTCTTTAAAAAAGGTAAATCAATAAACTGTGTGATTGGCGTTGGAATGAATTTTCTCAGAGATAAAATTTCAAGGGAAATTAATGAGATTTTTGGTGATCAGGTATCTTTTATTAGTTTGATTCACCCCTCAGCTAGTGTTGCAAAATCTACAGAAATTGAAAATGGAGTAATTGTTTTGCCAGGGGCTCACATAGGCCCACACAGTAAAATCGGTGACCACTGTTTGATTGGCGCTAATTCATCATTGGATCACGATTCTATGATGTACAACTATTCTTCATTAGCTCCTGGAGCAACGACCGGAGGTAACGTTGCAATCGGGTTCCGCTCTGCCTTACTAATAAATTCAGCTATGTCGAACAATACAAATATTGCGAATGACTCAATTCTTGCCGGTGGCAGTTTTTGTAAAAGTCATATTAGTGAATTTGAGATATGGGGAGGGATTCCTGCAAGATTCATCAGGGCCAGAAAAGAGAACGACCCATACCTTTAGTAGAAGTTGTTAACTTCGTAGTAATCAATAAATGGAAACTTCAATCAAGGTTTCTAAGCTCGCAACCATCTCGGATTATGAGCATTGTCACCAAATGGCGACACAACTGTTCCACCGTAATCAGTCACAATTTGACTAGCCCACCAGGACAGGCTGGAACGAGAAGATATCAAGAAGTTGCTCTTTGATAGAGCCGAAAGCAACTCTGTAGCACTCATATTTTCTTGTCGCTCCGGATAATGAATCGACGCATTAAAGCTCAACAGCTTTTGAGCTTCTATGACGTCATCTGACCAACAATTGATTTGTCTTTGAACTCCAATCAACTCCAACCGGCTTAACGCATTTTGATAGTACGAACTTCCCAAAGGTGAAGAATCAATATTTGCAAAGTCAGTCAAGCGGACATGAATATTTATCGAATCGTATCTAGGTGTGCTTTTATCAATAAACCTCTTGAAGTTTACAATACGTGGTAGGTACTCTAGTGCTTGGAAGTAACCTTTTATGAATAAAACTGGTAAACGAGAATTAGTATCAAAATTACTCTCACTAACAAATAGACGAGCAAATACCCTTTGAAATTTCTGATTGACAATTCTTAGTATTAGTTTTTCGAAGGAATTCACCTCAAAAATTCTTACACTGGGAAACACTTGCTCTAATGGAAGACCTTCCCAAGAAGATCTACGTTTCTCATTTATCGAACTGTTTACTACCCCACTGTAGACTTTTAGTACACCACCCCGTTGTTCCGAGAGTCGAACACCTGCAGCTATCTGATGTAATTGATTGCCTAATCCTCCCCGAAGAATCAAATATGTTCGTAGTTTTAGCACGTGCGGTAGTATACGCTCAGGATTTAGCACCAGACCAGTTCGGTCTTACACAGACTCTCTATCGTTAGGACACCTCATGAGGTCGGTCAGTTGGAGAAATTTTCCCTTACCGCTGATACAAGTGAATCCTCCAACTATCTATCGAACCAACACAGAAATACGAAGAGCTTACAGGTCAGGGATTTTTACAAATGGCGGGATCATCCACACCCAGGCTTCAAGCGTTCTCTCTAACCATGTAAATGTCGCCTATTGCGGATATCTAGTAAGCAATAACACGATGGGATTAACCGCGTGTTTGCTTGAAGTCAATGTCCGTGGTAAACATGTAATTGTAAGTAACTTTACATTTGTGGCAACAATTCAAGCAATTATTCTGGCGGGAGGAATCCCACTTATTTGCGACATTGATTTGAGAACTCTTGAAATTGACTTTATGGAAGTCGATCGTATTTTGAAGTCAGGAAACTACAATGTTGGTGCTGTTGTACCCACCAGGGTCTTGGGTTACGTAAATGACTTGTCTCCCCTAATACACCTCTGTGCGGAATTAGAGGTACCTGTTGTTGTTGATGCCGCAGGTGCTTTTCCAGAATCTAAATCACAATGGGAATTCGATCACCTTGCGAAGTATGAAGTGTTTAGCTTCCACGCAACTAAGGTTTTTGGCATTGGTGAGGGTGGAATAATCGTTGGGCGAGCATCTGATGTAGAAAAGATTAAGCAGAAGGTAAATTTTGGCATCTCATTGGGTGAAGATATCTCATTCAAGGAAGGGCTAAATGCGAAAGCAGATGAGTTTGCCGCAGCAAGATCTCTGGCTCGATTTGCCAATTACAAGAAAGATGTAGTCAAGCGGCGCAACTTTGCATCCATGTATTCTGAGATAATCGAACATAACCCCAGACTGAGAACACTGCCATCAAATCAAAAGACAGTATTTGCATATTTCCCTATTATTTTTCCAACTGAAGTGGAATTGATAAAATTCCAAAGTAGAATTCAGAAGTACCTAAATACTAGAAGATACTATTACCCAACCCTAAAAAGTGGATTTAGAGGAGACTCAAATCTACTTTTGAGTTCTAATCTCGAGCTTTCGGAGAGTGTTTCCCGGAGAATACTATGCCTCCCTGTGTATTCTAAATTCAATCCTAAATTACCCAACATGATTAAGACGAAAGTAGAACAAGTCCTTGAGGAGATAAAGTGCGAATAGCTGTGACTGGTGGTGCTGGTTTTATCGGATCAGAGATGTGCATCCAACTCAGCACTCTGGGTCATGAGATTCATGTGATTGACTCTCTTACTTATGCGGGCAAGAAAGAATCTTTAGCCTCAATTATGAATTCTATAAGTTTCTCAAAATTAGACATCAGAGATAGTGTTTCGCTAGATTCTTTTTTCTTGGAAAATTCATTTGACATCGTGGTGAATTTTGCGGCGGAAACACATGTAGATAACTCCATCGAAACCCCAAGGATTTTTCTTGAGAGTAATATTATGGGGACTTTTAATCTGTTGGAGCAAGCGCGCAAACATAATTTTAGATTCCTGCAGATTTCAACTGATGAGGTTTATGGATCAATTCGCGAAGGAGAATTTTCAGAAGAAGAAAAATTAGAGCCTTCATCTCCTTATAGTGCATCCAAAGCATCAGCAGAGTTGATGGTCAACTCATATCTAAAAACTTTTGGCGTAAATGCACTAGGTGTTCGATGCTCGAATAACTATGGACCGCGACAAAATTCAGAAAAACTCATCCCAGCCTTTATCCGAAAGATAACTCGGGATGAGAAGGTTCCAGTTTATGGCACGGGTAAGAATGTCAGGGAATGGATTCATGTATCAGACAGCGTTTCCGGAATAATCCAGGTGATGCTCCAAGGCCGCGTTGGCGAGTATTACAATATTTCAAGTAGCGAATTCCACTCTAATTTGGAGGTTACACGCCGCCTTTTGTCTTACTTCGATAAAGATGAATCATCTATCGAGTTTGTTGAAGATCGAAAGGGCCATGACTTTAGATATGCAATTAATAGTCAAAAGATTAGATCGGAACTAGGTTGGTCCCCTAAGATCACATTTTCAACAGGTTTAGTCTCAACAATTGAGTGGTATTTACAAAACCCGGAGTATTTGAAGAATGAGAGGCTTGAAAAACTGTGAAGACTAAAGGATTACTTTTAGCTGGTGGAAAAGGCACACGTCTGGCACCCATTACTTCAGTCGTAAATAAGCACCTCTTACCAATTTATGATAAACCGATGATCTATTACCCGCTGTCAACATTGATGTTAAGCGGGCTTCGAGAAATAGCATTGATTACCAATCCAGGAGATGTAAGCACATTTCAAAAGTTGTTAGGCGATGGTTCACAGTTTGGAATTGAGCTCACTTACTTAATCCAAGATAATCCAAACGGCTTGCCCGAAGCCTTCATAATCGCCGAAGACTTTCTAAATGGTGCAAATTCCGTCTTAGCGCTTGGCGATAATCTGTTGATTGGTCAAGGGTTCGGCAGAATTCTTGGCGAGAACATTAATAAGGAAGGTGCTTCAGTATTTGCATTCCCAGTTAAAAATCCATCAGAGTATGGTGTTGTTGAGTTTAATTCGGCTGGCAAGGTAATTTCACTTGAGGAGAAACCGCTGAATCCTAAGTCACGTTATGCAATCCCTGGTTTGTATTTCATGGATAGCCGGGCGTCAGTTTTTTCTAAGGAATTGCAACCTTCCCAAAGAGGGGAACTTGAAATTACAGATTTATTGAATTTGTACCGCAAAATTGATTCACTTCACGTCACGGCTTTAGAGCGAGGGACAGGTTGGCTAGACACTGGTACCACTGAATCGCTATTCGCTGCTTCTGAGTTAGTTAGAGTCTTACAGGAGCGCCAGGGTTACAGAATCAGTATGCCAGAGGAAGTTGCGTTAAATAGTGGGTGGATCACTTCTCGTGATCTACTAAAAATTGCAGGTGCTTTTAGTAGTACATCATACGGGAAGTACCTAATTGAGATCGCCGAAACTAAGAATAATCAGAGTAACTAGTAAATGGCACGTGAAGTAAGTCCAATTCCCCAACTCCAAGAATTCCTGTTTATTGTTGAAAACATGCGTATCGGGGGTATCCAAAGACTTGTACTTGATGAATGTTACCGTTTGATCCAGCTTGGGTATCAAGCAAGCATCATTTCTTTGTCTCCGCAGTTAATGGATGACAACATACTTGAAGTAGATTCAGAGTTTCCATTAGTTCAAAAGATTTCAATAACCTACCTAGAGAGTAAGAAACTTTTTCAGTTGAAACATTTTTGCAAGTTAATCAGGTCGAATCCAAGAGGGAAGTTGATAACCAGTCATTCCGCATCGGCTGTCCCGCTTTTAAGATTTGTAAGTGTAATTCAGCGGAAAAAAATTAATCTAACACTCTATATCCACCAGCTAATGACTTTATCGGATGCCAAACAGAAAATGAAAAGATTTGTTTATAGTTTGTTTGCCAACGAAATTGCATTTTCTTCCAATCAATTCTTACTAGATTGGAATGTTGAGCTAGACCAGAGCAAGTTTCATTGGGTTTTCTACAAGAAAAAGATGCAGTTCGATCGGATGGGGGTTTACCTACCGCGCCTAGAGTGGGGAAAGTTAAACGGGAAAGAAGTTTGTGAATCCAGAGTTCCACACTTGATTTTCATGTCAAGAATTTCAACTTGGAAAGGATCCAAAGACTTTACTGAAATTTGCGACAGAAACCTCAACCAGAATTTGCATGCAATTGCGTTCGTGAGTTCAAGTAGTCGAAAAGAATTATTCGATCCAATTGAATTTAGTTCGGAAACCGCCCATGCTTTATATGCGAGAGGATTAACAAACACATCAATCGATCCTTATTCAATCCACATCTACCCCAGTAACTATGGCCCAAAGGTGAGATTTCCTCAATCTATTGGTATGAATGTACTTGAAATGATCGCATGTGGGATTCCGAGCTTGATTTCGGAGGAAGGTTTTGAAAGTTGGCCAGAGTTAAGGGATTCCCTATTGGTTCAGGTTGTGAACTGGGACTCGACGATAGAGGTAGATAAAGCCATAACGAGCGCTCTCAATCTAAGTATAGAAGAGCGAAGGAAAGCAACCGAGAAGTTACTCAAAACTATTTCTGTTGAGCAGCACGTAGACAGAATTGTGGAACGCAGTAAAGGGAACTAACCAATTTTCATATCCATAAGTAGTTCACGAAATGTAGGTACTTTTTTGAATCCAGCTAAGTTCCAAAGCCATAAATGACTCTCTTTCTTTTCTGTGCTAAGTGCAAAATTCTTAAAAAAAACCGGGCTAACGCATGAGACCTTGACATTTGATTTATTCACTTTTTCAAGGATCATTTCGACAACCTGATGACGAAGTAAACTTTCAACAGAAAAAAAGTGGAAGACTCCATTTAGTCTTCGTCCTTCAACCATGAAAGCCCTGATTAGAGCCAAAATCACATCTACAGTGACTCCATTCCAGTAATAGTCTTCTTCAATTTTATATATTGATCCACTCTTTTCTCTTTTCAAGCGTGAGACTAAATCCATGGAATTAGTTGAGGATGAATGGTCCCCAACGAATGAGGTCCTAATGATTAGAGAACCAAAGAAGGATATGTCACCCATAGCCTTAGTAAAAGCATATTTAGATTTCGGAAAGATCAGAGAAGACTCGGAATTGATCTTTCCTTGCCCACTAAATACCGCATTGGTACTAAAGTGAATAACTTGAAAGCTAAAGAATTTACTAAGCAAAGCAAGCGTTATGGGAAGTAAAGAGTTAACACGAATTGATTTTAGCCATCCAGAATTACTTGAGGTAACCGCAATGCAATTAATGATGTAATCAGGCTTTACTGTTCTAACCAGGTTTATTAGGTTTCGTACAGTAAACTCGAAAAAATAGTCACTCGAATTGTGTCGTGATGTACCAACCGCTTCTAAGTTCCTATTTGGCTTAAGTTCTGCCAGGAGTCTACTTCCTAGCAACCCATCGCTTCCTAAAACTAAAACCTTCATAGCGATCAGTGCTTTATTGAATTTATTATGTATGGTATTGATGAAAGCATATTGGCAAGCTGCTCAGGATTTAAATTATCTGTGTTTTCCGAAGTGTACTCCGCGTGTGATTCAGACTCTTTAGTTACGGAGGACTCGCTTCCAATCCGCTTCTTGACTTGAAAGTACTTTTCGTGCTCAATTGCTAGTGAACGCTCCTCTGAAGTCAGAAGTGTTTCGTGTGTTTTTTCACCAGGGCGAATTCCAATTAAATTTGTCTTGATATTCTCACGAGCCATCAAGATTGAGAGTGCATTAACAATCGTTTCAACTGTCGCTGCAGGTGATTTTTGAACGAATAAATCACCTTGGTCTCCGTTAGCTAAAGCAAATAAAACTAGATCAACAGATTCATCTAGTGACATCATAAAACGGGTCATCTGTAAATCTGTGACGTTTACCTCACCAGTCTTCTTTATGGATTCAATAAACTGGGGTATGACTGAACCTCGAGAACCAATTACATTTCCATATCGGGTGACGACAGAAGTTGTAGCTGAAGGGTAGTCCTCAGACCTCACGAGCTTTTCCATTATTGCTTTGGTCATACCCATCGCATTCAATGGATAAACAGCTTTATCGGTGCTTAGAAAAACAGCATTAGATACACTTGACCCGGCAAGACAATTTAGGAGATTGTGACTTCCTTGAACATTTGTTTTTACGAATTCCCAAGGGAAAGATTCTGATGCAGGAACCTGCTTCAAGGCTGCAGCGTGAAAGACGAAGTCCACCCCAGATAAAGCCTTTTTGACAGAAGCTTCATCCCGAATGTCACCCAGAATATATCTTACGCGTGGATCCGGAATTTCTTGCTTCATAAAGTGTTGCTTTGCTTCATCTCGACTAAAAATAATCACTTTAGAAACATCTGTAGAAATGAGTTTCTTCGCTAAAGTATTTCCGAAAGACCCAGTCCCGCCAGTAATTAGAAAGGTTTTACCTTTTAACATAACACCCTTCCGATGGGTTATCCAAACTTCTTATTGGAGTCTATTGTAATACACTCAACATCTTGAAATATGGAGTGAAATGGACCTCTCGGACATAACCATCGTGATCATATCGCGCGAACGGGGAGATGTGCTGCTTAGGACTCTTGAATACTGGTCTACCCAGAACGTTAGTCTTGTGGTAATTCATAATACTGAGAATCCACTAAATGTTGAAAGGTTTTCGAATCAACTTACGTACAAACTCATCCCTGGCTCATATGGAGAAAGGTGCGCAATTGTTCCCGAATTGATTAAAACCAAGTATTCAATTCTTAGCGCAGACGATGAGTTATACACCCCAAGTGGGTTGTATGCAATGAGGTCGTTCTTGGAAGAAAATGAGAATTTTACCTCTGTGGGAGGTCGCACCCTCGCAATTGGCATTTATGGGCAACAAATCACTGGAACAAGTGTCTATTCAAACATGAATGATTATATGAATAGTGCAAATAGTCCTCTTAACCGTATCTGTAACCACTACAACCCGGAGTTTGGAAACAGAATCGGCGGTATCTACAGACTAATGAGAAGCGAAAATTTTAAGAGAATAATGCATGTATTTGGAAAAGTGTCCAAAGTAAAAACGCCATACATTTATGAGGTAACCGGTGAAGTTCTCATTAATTCCATGGGTAATTGTATTTATTTGCCGCAGATTTACTGGATTCGAAACTGGATTAATGAGCCTGTCCAACATAGTAATTGGAATCGCAAACTACAATTCACTTATTGGCTGATAGGAATTGAATATTTAGATGAAGTTTCAGGATGGAAACAAATAGTAGCTAATGAGATTGGATTAATGCCTCAGGAAATTGAATTAGTAATGCAAAAGATTTTGGAGATTCGCTCGTTGGCAGAGAGAAGCTTACCTTTGAGGAAAAGCAAAATTCAACAATGGATTCCCACGAGCATCAAAGCTAAACTGAGAAGTTTATTCTTATCTTCAACAATGCCAGCTAATTTTGAATCGGTTCTTGAAAAAATGAGGCTAGACGGAGCGAGATTTGATTTGAATGAAGTTAAGGAAATCATTAAGTTTATTTCTTAACTATTCTTTCTCTGAGTCTTGAATTCCAATAAAATTGTCTAAGTTGCCTAATCATGAAGTATCGATTGATGTTATAGGTGTTCCAATAATTATTGATCATGGCGGGATTTATGAATATATCCTTATTGTTCTGTCGAATCTTTCTACTGAATGCGACATGTTCGCTTTCTAAATATTCTTGAGGCGACACGGGATCGTAGTTGAACTCTAGGAACTCACTTACTTTATAGATTCCAAATCCACCAAAGCCTGAATCAACTGGAATCCAGTCAGATCGCTTCCCAATAACCCTCATTTGGGAATAAATCGCGTCTCTTCTTGCGCGGTCAAAACTCAATCGCTGGATTAATCGACTGATGATAGGGATCTTAGAATTAGAGGGTTGCTGGATGTTTTCCTGAAGTTCTCTTAAATCATTCATCACATCATTCGGGCACCAGTCAGGGTGTCGAAGTGCTAACAAGTCGTAGTACCCACACCTTTGATTTGCGAGAACTCCTGCCCAGTCATCCCTAGCGAACGATGACTGTATGCCTTTTCTTTTAAGTGCTAAATTCATACCATCTAAATCAGCAACAGCCACATAATCGAAGTCGATGGATTGATGTAAATTTCTTATGTACTCAACATATTGATTTCTACAAAACCGAATTCTTGAAATCCTGTCGGGGATTGTATTTCGTAAATCGCCGAGAGAGAGATAATCAAATCCCGATATTTCCTTGGATAAATTCGACAAAACTTCAAGGGTAAAATCCTTAGAATCGGATTCTACTAAGAAGATCCCTACCAATTCTAAATCTGAAAGTGCCCGAGAAACTATCCTCACTTCCTTGGAAAGCGTTTTAGAAACGTTTGAGACCGTCCCCACCAAGAGAATCTTGTTCACATAGACAATCTAGAGCATTGAACCTACATTTCGTCAAACTGCAATAGAATCTTGCCATGCAAAATTTCTATCGAGCTTCGCTTCAGTACGAAAGTCTCACTAATTGCGGTGGTTGTGGATCCACTTTGTTATTCGAAGCTTACAATTTTGGTGAAGTTCCAATCGCAGGTCACTTTCCATTAAAGGCCGAAGATGTGCTTCCTCTGGTTCCAATGTCCTTAATGTTTTGCTCAGATTGCACTTTGGTTCAGATTTCTCCAAATCTTGATGATAACTACCTTTTTTCTGACTATAGATACATTTCAAGTGTCGGTATGAAAAGCCACTTTACGGAATTGGCACAGTGGTTTATAACTAGAGAAGCGCCTGCAAAAGGTGCACGAATTCTTGAGATAGGTTGCAATGACGGTCCTTTACTCCAATGTCTGTCTGATCTTGGGTTTTCACCTATGGGTATTGATCCTGCAAAAAACATAGTAGAGAAAGCGCGGAAGTCAGGCCTAAATGTAATAAATGATTTCTTCAATGAATCAGCCTTGGAAAAATACAAGGAACTTCGTGACGTCGACTATATTTTTTCGTCAAATTCCTTCGCTCACATTAGTGACATAAAGTCTATCGCTAAGTCAATATCTATTGCACTTTCAAATAAAGGAAAGTTCGTTGTTGAGGTGCAGAGTTTCGTTGAGTTAGTCAAGAAAAATGCATTTGATTTTGTTTATCATGAGCATAAGTACTACTACACCATTAACAGTATTTCACGAATGATGTCCCAGTACGGCTTGCATCTTGAGCATTGCGAATTGATTGAAATACATGGCGGTTCCTACAGATTCATTTTTTCCAAAGAAGAAAAGAGTCTTACTAGTGACCTGCTTGATCTAATCAGGACAGAAGAAGAAATGTCCCTAGACCCCGGTGCAATAAATGCCGCAGTAAAGAGGTACACCAAAGCTCTAGAGAACTTTGATTCTTATTTTGAGAGTAAGAAACTTGAAAACAAGAAAATTGTTGCATTTGGGGCATCTGGCAGAGCAAACATGTTGTTGGCTCACCTTCCCAAAATTAGAAGTGCAATCCCCTTCATAATCGATGAATCAACAGAACGTATAGGTCGAAATATGGCCCAGGATTTGGTTCCAATCAGGGCTTTTTCCTCCGAACAGCTATATGACTTTGATGTAGTACTAATCCTTGCTTGGAACTTTTCAGAAACCATAATCAATAAATGGACAAACAAAATAGATATCGAATTTGGAATCCCACTACCTGAATTCAGGAAAGTCATGTTTCACGGGGATAACCGGTAACCCTAGTCCTGGCTCCATGTAACATGTTCCGATATTCACGATCATTACTTATAGGCAAAGATGAGGATGATTCAAAAATCGAAGCGCGCAGTCCTGCAATCCAGAATGAAATCTTTGAAGAAGTGCCTATGAAGTAATCAGCGCGAATAGAGTTTGCCAGAACCTCAAAAGTATTTGCCTCAGGTGCAGAAACTTTTTCAGCAGCAAGATTGGAAAATCTCTCAAGAGCGACCTTGGGAGAGTCCGAGAAGATCACAACATCAATGAAGAACAGTTTATGCCTTGCCTTCTCCAGTTCATCAAAAATCACCTCAACTGGAATCGGACTTTTCTCCTGCAGTTCCAACAGATCACCCAGACGGTAGTGAATGACACATGTAGATTTTTGATCAACAGAGTCGATACCCTCAACTTCTCTGATTGACTTTTCAAGAAAGCAGTAAAATTCATGTGTAATCGATCGATATGAGTAATGTCCTCGAAGCGATATCGTCCACACCTTAACTCTTGAAAACTCATCATCATCATTCGCTGTTTGAAGAAAGAAAAGAAAACGCATGGATTTCTTCAGGAGAACTCGAAATGAATCTATTAATGCGGGGCCAGAGGAATTCTCAGATAATTTCGCCCCTGAATAGTCATCTCTGAGTTCATAATCGAAAGCAGGAAATAATCTTATAACTTCCGGGACTCTGTGAGTCACGCCAGAGGTGTGCAAAACTAGCTTGATTTTTCGCCCGCGGAAGCGATTTGAAAGATCATGCGCTACCGAAACTCCAAATAATTGAGACCCCAATCCTCCCCAAATATGGATTCTCAAAGGGGGTAAAAAACGTAGCACTTGTTCAGTATAAATGATTGAAAAGGATTAAACTGTCATATGATGAATTCTGAAGCAATTAAACCAACAGTCTATTTTTTAAGCTTTGTTGGATCGAGATATTCGCGCTCAGGCACCATTTTGAATTCTAAATCTAAATCCGTGAGTAGAAAGTACCTACAACTAGATTCTGGAGTTAAGGGAATTACCCGTTCAATTTTGAAAAAACGGCTGGAGCTTAGGGAAGCAGATGCGATTGTTGTTATGTCTCCATGTCAAATGATTGCTCCATTAATCAGGATTCTCTTGAGAAAAACCGTGATTTTAGATGCAGGTTGGCCTTTAACCGACGGAGTTCTATCAAGAGGTGTGAAATTTTCTAATCTCCATCGACTTGCAAGCATATTCTTTGTGGATTTCCTAGCTTTCCACACTTCAAACTTAGTTCTATTGGAGTCTGAAGCGCAATTGAAAAGATGCCGAAGGATTTTCTTGCTTTCAAATAGAAAGTGCTCTGTGCAGTACACAGGCTTGGATGAAAGTAAATTCAATGTTTTGGAATCAAAGTCACAGCTTGTCCAAGATCTAGAAGCCAAGATTAGCTCAATTAATAATCCATTGACTGTCATTTTTAGGGGAAAAGTCAACAAGGAATCTGGCTTTACGAAAATTCTTGAAACTGCGGCGAAAATGCCGAAAGAGGCCACGTTTCTATTCTTGCTGGGTTTGGAGGATCAGTATTCAAATGCCCCTGATAACGTGTTAATCGCCAAAGGGTTCACAGATTCAGAAATGCGATATCTCTATGAAATCTCAGACATTGCAATTGGCCAAATTTCAAATCACCCAAGGCTTAGGTACACGATTCCACATAAAGCTTACGAAGCCGCATTCTTTGCTAAATGCTACATAACACTAGATACTCCTAGCGTCAGAGAGATTTTCAATAAAGAGTCTGTCTTTTTCTTAGATCAAACACAACCAGATTCCCTTAAGAGTGCAATTAAATCACTTGAAGACATTGATATAAGGCTCAGCCATAGCCAACGCATAAGAGCTGAATATGAAGAAAAATTCTCTCAATACCTCATAAGTAGATCTTTTGATCAGCAGATAATTGAAATTCTAAGGCATCAATTTAAGTAGATTAGAGAAACATTTTCAGCCATAGATTTGGAATCGAACATCCCTAGCCTTTTCTCTTGCTTCTCCAAAACCATCTTCCGATACTCGAAGTCATTTAGTAGTGAAATTTTCATAGAGAAGTCAGCACTATCGCCGGTTCGACATAATCCAGGAAAGTCGGAACCTAGAACTTCAGGGATAGCAGAATTTCTAGAAGCGACAATTGGAACACCAGCATCCATTGCCTCAAGAAGAACCATTCCAAAACCTTCATATTTACTAGTTAAGATAAAGACATCAAGCCCCGACATGAAATCATAAATTCTGTCGCTTCTGCCCAAGAAAGTGACCGTTTCTGCTGGAAACATTTTTGCTGCCATTATATTCAAGGGCTGCTCTAAATGTCCGCTACCAACTATGGACAACTTAGCATTCGGAATAATCTCTAGATATTTCCCAAAGGCACCCAACATGGTTGGAATATCTTTCTGGTCAGTCAAGCGAGAAACTGTTCCGATTCTAATCATGATATTACTTTGATTAATTCTCTTTCTTGATGAACCAGAGTTTCGAATATATCCATAAAGCACTACCTTGATTTTTGTCTTATCTTTAATCTCCCCTCGTTCAATGAGAAAATCTCTCACGGCAGAAGAAATAGCAATGATCGCATGTGCCCTCATGCTTACTAACCTTGAGAGAAAATTTGAAACAAACTTGGGTGCCTTTGGGAAAAATGGTTCAGCATTGTGACGTGAAGAAATCAATTTAAACCTTGAAGGGCAAAGCAAGGCAACTAGTTCTGCCCTTGGCAAATGTGCATGGACGATTGAGATTTCATTTTTCAGGAGTTTTCGTAATCTAAGTGGTTGCTTAAATGGTTTTATATTCGCAATACTATGATGCACATTTGCACCAGCAGATTCAAACTCTCGAGACAACTCCGGTTCGTCCTTCAGGTAAGCAATATGTACCGCAAACCCAGACCTTACTTGCTCCTTGACTAGAACTAACAGCTGATTCTCTGCCCCACCACGCTTTATGGTGGTAATGATATGCAAAACGGAAGTCACGCCAACAGTTCCGATTTGAAATACTCTGCGGTCATTCCAATCCCGGAACCAAGTGAAACTTTCGGCTCCCAACCGAGTAGTGATTTAGCTAGGGATATGTCCGGTCTACGTTGACGTGGATCGTCAAGGGGGAGTGGCTCAAATACCAAGGTCGATTTTGATTTAGTTATCTCAATAACCTTACTTGCTAATTGAAGCATTGAAAATTCAACAGGATTCCCTAGATTGATTGGGGTATCAGGATTATTGGCGAGTGCTAGAACTTTGAGAATCCCATCGATTAGATCCGATACGTAACAAAATGAACGAGTTTGGGAGCCATCACCATAAATTGTTATGGGCTTACCCTGCAAAGCCTGAACGATAAAATTAGAAACAACCCGGCCATCTCCAACGGCCATGTTAGGGCCGTAAGTGTTGAATATTCGAATTACTCTTGCATCGATTCCATACTGTCGTTTATAGTCAAAACAGAGCGTTTCTGCAGCCCTCTTTCCTTCGTCGTAGCATGAACGAATTCCAATCGGATTCACGTTTCCCCAGTAAGTTTCTGGCTGTGGTGAAATAGTTGGATCTCCATAAACTTCGCTTGTAGAAGCCTGCAGTATCTTCGCTCCTGTCTGCTTTGCTAGGTGAAGCATATTAATTATCCCAAGAAAATTAGTCTCAATAGTTCTGACAGGGTCGAGCTGATAATTTCTTGGAGAAGCAGGACAAGCGAAATTCAAAATAGCATCAACCTTGGCATGAAATGGAGTTCTAACGTCGTGCTCCAAAAATTCGAAACCAGGTCGTGTGCTAAGTCGTTCGATGTTCTGCCTTAAACCCGTCGAGAAATCATCCAGCCCAAGAACCTGATGTCCTTGGTCAAGGGCTTCCTTAGTTAAATGAGACCCCAAAAAACCAGCCGCGCCGGTGATGAGTATTTTCATAGAAGTATTTTCTCACAGATTCCACAGGAGAACATCTATTTTAGTATTGATTCTAGTTGTTTAATCCAGTTTTTCAGCGAATGATGATCAATTGCAACTTTATATCTTCTATCTATCTCGAATTGTAAATCTGTTTGGGAGAGCGACCTGAGTGCGAGATACTCACTTCCCAAAGTCAAAGTTTTGTCATTACACCACCTACCAAATATCTGGATGTATTCTGGATTAAGCGTTACAACCGGTACTCCCACCATGGTTGCTTCAATCAGAGATTTATCTAAAGATCCTACGTAGGCGTGGAAGAAACAATCACTCCGGGCCAAGACTCTTGGGATTTCCTCTCTTTTAATTGCTTTTTTGAAGACAACCGCATTTGAGTCAACGCTTGACTTGCTATCTTTAACAACCTGTTCTGCCCAAGAGAGTGATTCAGAATTTGAAGTGTTCCCGATCAATTCTAGAGTGATTTCTGGATATACAGAACATAGCTGCTTAAACTCATTTATCAGAATATTAATATTTTTGGACTTATCGAAGCGTCCAATATGAAGCAGTTTATTGAATTCAAAACAAGTGTTTTTTCTTTTTATGAATTTATCCGAGTCTATTGCTTGTCCGATAGTTATAACTCGACTATTCTTAAGTGGGCACGAACCTTTAGTCGAAGTAAGAATTCCTGAAGCCCAAAGAGAAGCAAAAATCAAGTATCTTGATTTATAAGTATGTGCATACCATAAGTATTGTTTTCTTCTTCGAAGCCAAATAAGTGGTGAAAGAATTGCTGCTTGTACGTCGGTCATATGGAAAAACACCGAAGTGTATTTTCCTCGAATAATGATTGGGAAAGCGGTCCTCAGGAGGTTAAAAATATTTGAAATGGGCTGTCCAGAAACCCAGTTAGTGCTATGGACTTTAACAGTTGGGCTCGATTGATACTCACCAATATGACCAGTAACAACGGTGACCTGGTCAAAACCTTTTGCTAATTCTTTGACCGCCTCAGATTGATGAGATAAAAGTGGGTCCGCCACATCCATAACATAGTTAAACACCAATAGTTTGGGACTTGGCACCATACTCTAAGTGTAGAGTTGTTATATGCTTGAAGTTGACATATCCAGGAGGGTACTTAAGTGCGATTCTTAGTAACTGGTGCGGCCGGATTTATTGGGTCAAACCTTTCTTCGCGACTATCCAAAAGTGGGAATACGGTTCTTGGAGTAGACAATCTGAGTCCTTATTACTCGCCAATTCTCAAGGAACTAAGGGTTGAGAAGTTGTTGAGACCAAGTAACGTAGAGTTTGAACACTTTGATTTATTGGATTTGCCTAAATTTAAGAAGATTGCAGAGAGCTTTAGTCCAGATGTGATTGTCCATCTAGCCGCTCAACCAGGGGTCCGCACGCCACTTGCAAGGAGATTTGAATACGTAGCAAACAATCTCACCGCTTACTCAAATGTTTTACAAACCACGGTCGAATTGCAAATTCCAGATTTTCTGTATGCTTCTTCATCAAGTGTTTACGGAAATTCTACCAACATTCCCTACAAAGAAAGTGATACAAGTATTCGTCCCATCAGCGTCTACGGGGCAACAAAACTTGCTAATGAAATTTTGGCCCCCACTTATGTAACTGAAAGCAAGACTAGGGCCAGAGGGATGAGGTTCTTTACTGCTTACGGACCTTGGGGACGGCCTGATATGGCTTACCTTAGAATTATTGATTCTATTTTAAACGGATCAGAGTTTAGTAAATTTGGTGATGGGGAAGTTAAACGTGATTTCACATATGTTGATGACATAACATCAATGATTGAACTCCTTGCAATAGAGTTAAGGTCACATCCGGTTGGCTACTCAGATGTGGTAAACATTGGTGGGGGAAGCCCACACTCTTTGAATGACCTAATTTCTGTAATTGGTAAAATGCTTGGTGGAAATGCAAAAGTGGCTGAAAAAGAGAATAACCCAAACGACACCAGACTGACTTGCGCAGACACCAGCATTCTTCAAGAGTTAACAGGACATTCAACTAAAGTTGACTTGTTTAGTGGTGTAAGTAAAACGATTGAATGGGCAAAAAGGCCTGAGATATCCAAGTTACTAACTTCTTGGGTAAATTCAACCAATTAGTTGGATAACCACGATTGAATCAGATTATTCAATGAAGTTTCGTCAAATTTTTCTTGAAGATTCTTAAGGTCAGGGTTTGATTTAGGGAAATCCCCATTTAGTGCTCTAGAAACAGATCTAATGGCATCGTCCTCTGTTTCATAAACTTCGATATTCTCGCCATAGAATTTTGCAGCTTCAGCGGACCCCTTTGATTTTCGAGCTATTACACTTATTCCACTTAATGCTGCCTCCCTTAATGAAAGACCGTAACCCTCCCGAGGTGCTGTTGACAAAAGAACCTTAGAAGTTGAATAAAGCTCTCGTAGACTGGATGCGGACACATGCCCGAAAAACACAACGGTCCCATCATTTATGTATTTGCTAAGTGTGTCTTCGGCCCATCTCTTTTCTGAACCTGCACCGACAACAGTCACCTTCAATAGAGGTCTCATGGCCTTTAGTTGAGAAATAATTGAGACAAATTCCCGAATACCACGTTCCCTATGTAAGCGTCCGACATAAAGAATGTCGATAGAAGATGAAGAGGAATGACTTGGAATTTTGTCAAAATCTATTGGAATTGGGCTTACAACGAATTTAAGATTCTTCTTTAAAGAAACAGATCGAATCTCACTTTTCTGGAATTCAGATACAACCCGTATTGAATCAGCAAAATGGATAGCAACTCTAGACATCAAAACGCGCAATAATCCAAGAGGATCTTTGTTTGCAGAGAAATTGTAGGTATTGCCATGAAATTGCACTTGGATTCTAATTCGAGAGGGAAATCTAAACTTTAGTAAGGTTGCGGCTAAAAGGCTTAGTTGATTATCACCCGCGACAAAAATGTAATCGTCATCATTACTTGAAATCAATTGAATTAATCTCTTAAACCTAGTCACCACTGTATTTCCTAAATCAGTGTTTCCAGGACTAATGAGGAACTTTCTAGATTCCAAAAACAAATACTCTCTCAGAGAAAATATCTCAATCTTCTGACCATTGGTGCTGGAATTGACTATCTCTCCGTATAGATCCCACCGCTTCAAAAGACTATCCAGGTCTGTCGCGTCAGTTGGAAATTTTGATTGAAGAAACATTACTTTTCTCACTTAACAGTTTTTTCCAAAATTCTATTCAAAAGTTCAAAGTTTGTTTCTTCATTGAATCGCATTTCAGTGTCCTCATATGCTCGCTTTATGAAGGCGTCGGCGTCAATATCACCTGAAAAAATCAGATCCAAAGTATTCTTAAGATTTCTATCTTGTCGCACCAATAAACCATCAACATCATCATGGATTACTTCTTGGGATCCAGTACCGGCGCGCGCGACAGTAAGAATATTGTGTGCCCGAGCTTCAATTAGAGCGTGAGGAAGACCTTCATAATGACTATTGAGAACAAACACCCTTGATTCATGAAACAGAGCGGATACTGAATCGTGTGAAATATCCCCAAGGAACAAGACATTTGCATTTAACTTGGCCGCAAGGGATTCTAAATGAATACGCTCTGGACCGTCACCTGCAATCACCAAACTTAGATTTTTCTTACTCACATACTCAATCAGCTCGTCCACTCCTTTCCAAGGAGTAAGGCGACAAACTGTAACAACATGGTATTTCTTAGTTTCCAAAATAGATTTAGAGTCTTTTGGAATAGACACTGAATTGTAAACTAGAGATAACTTCTCATGCTTAACTCCCCATAAGAGACACAATCTATACAAGCCTTCTGAAGGTACAACCACAAACTTAGCCCTTCTAAGGCTTTGAGAAAAAAGAAATCGGAATAACTTGTATTTAAAGACTAACTTCGTATTCTGAAATTCCTCAATTGTTAGATTAGTTTTGCCGGAATTGCGAGCCCTTTCCCATACGATGTCACCAGGAACCTTTGCAACATAACTAAAACGTAGAATTAATGAGGATAAATAGGTTTCAATGAATGCTCCGACAGAAAGTACCTGACTTTCCTTTTTGATTGAGCGTGAAATTTGTTTGACAAAAGTAAGGTAACGCCAGACGATAACTTTTTTTCGAGCCACTCTTTGCAACGTCAAACCCTGAGAAGTTATCTCAAGGAGATTATTGTCAGAATAGGTAACCACCTTAACGCGAACCCCGTTACTGAGAGTCCACTGGGAAAATCTCTGTGCAAAAATTGCAGGCCCGCCAATTTCAGGAGGATAAATGCCGGAAATTAACAGAAAATCTTTCAGCATGAGTACAATTTACTATACATCTCATCATAATAGGGTGCAGAGACCGGAAAATGGTTGTGAGGATTTCTTGAAAATTTTGGGTGAGTCAGTGATTACTCGTTCTTTTCGGATATTTTCAAAATCGGATCAACGGAAAGTTTTTGCTGTTCTTGCAATTCAAATAGCTTTTGGCTTTCTAGACCTGGCAGGTGTGGCACTCGTGGGTGTTATCGGGGGTCTAGCAATTACAGGCGTTCAGGGTGTTGCGCCAGGCAACAGAATCAGTGGCGTCTTAAACTTTCTTCAAATCCAAGAGTTACCTTTGCAAACGCAGGCATCTATTCTTGGTGCAAGTGCCGCAATTTTGTTAATTGTTAAAACAGTTCTTTCCGTAATCTTTGTTAGAAAGACTGTGTTCTTCTTGTCAAGAAGAAGCGCTCTTTTGTCAAAAAATTTGATTTCTAAAGTGTTGCAGCAAGACTTGGTTCAGATTCAGTCCAGATCGATGCAAGAAACTCTCTTTGCAGTTACTGCCGGTGTTAATTCAATCGCAATGGGAGTTCTTAATACCACAGTCTTAATTATTAGTGACACTTCTCTCTTGTTAATTCTTGGAATTGGCTTGTTTGTTGTTGACCCAGTAGTAGCCCTGAGTACATTCGCGGTCTTCTCCTCTATTGCTTATATTTTGTACAAACTCCTACAGGTGAGAGCGACAAGGTTGGGCGAAGAAAATCGTGAAGTATCAATCAAGTCTTCCGAGAAGATACTAGAGGTACTTAACTCTTATCGAGAGATCACGGTGGGTAACAGAAGAAGTTATTACTCAAGAGAGCTGGGAATACTTCGATATAAGCTTGCAGATATCTCAGCTGAAACTGCATTCATGCCAAACATAAGCAAATATGTAATTGAAGTAACTGTAGTTCTAGGATCTATATCCATCGCAGCCTTACAGTTTATTGTTAACGATGCTGCTCATGCATTTGCCGTTCTTTCGGTCTTTATGGCAGCAAGCACTAGAATTTCACCTGCCATCTTGCGGCTACAACAAGGTGCAGTCTCGATAAAAACAACCATGGGAAGTGTTATACCGACACTTGAATTAATCGAAGAGCTGCAAACTCTTCCACCTGCGCAAAATCAGATAAACCCTTTAGATCTTGTTCATAATGGTTTCTCAGGGGGAATATCGGTCAAAGATGTGTCTCTAACATATCCTTCCAAGAGCAAGCCGGCAATCAACAACGTTTCCTTAGATGTGAAGCCAGGCCAAGTTGTGTCTTTTGTTGGCGCATCTGGAGCCGGGAAATCGACATTGATTGACTTGATCTTAGGTGTTCTAAAGCCTGATTCTGGAACGGTTCAGATTCAAGGTTTACCGCCCTTAGACGCAATTCGGACATGGCCAGGTGCCATAGGTTATGTGCCCCAGGATGTGATGATTTCCAATGGCTCGATAAAGGAAAATGTCTGTCTGGGTTATTCACTTGAAGAAGTTAATGACAAAGATGTTTGGAATGCTTTAGACCTTGCGCATCTGGGTGATTTCGTAAGGATGCTACCTGACGAACTTTCTACTCAAGTTGGAGATCGCGGGGCAAGATTGAGCGGTGGCCAAAGACAGCGCTTGGGAATTGCTCGGGCACTTCTGACAAGACCTAAACTCTTGGTACTTGACGAGGCTACTAGTTCCCTCGATGGCGTGACCGAAACAAGTATCTCTGATGCAATCCAAGCCCTAAAGGGTGAGGTCACAATAATCTTGATTGCTCATCGGCTTTCTACCGTCAAGGAGTCCGATGCAATTCACTATTTGTCTGAAGGGAAATTGATTGAATCGGGCACCTTCAGTGAATTAAAGGCAAAGATTCCTGATTTTTATGAACAAGCTAGCGCTATGGGTCTGTGAGGACATCAATTTTCAAGGAAACATGGAGAGATTAGACCAGAACCGATACCACCCGATTCCACTTTTCTTTTGGATAGCTGGCCCAAACTCGAAATCGGTTGGTCACCACTACCAGAAATATTCTCCAACAGTTTAAAGCTTTCCAAGGCGTCTCTTTGCGAGTTGTTCATCATCTTAAAGCCAGGTGCCAATGAGTCATCTTCGCAAAAACCTAGTTCAGATTCAAATACTTTATCTGTATGAACTCGTTTGCCGCCCGAATCTAGCCAATACTTTGGAAGGCTTACGCTGGGTCCGTGAGTGCTGTAGGTGTTTTTCATGCAAGCAACCCCATCAAGCCTAAGGGTTGGAATTCCAAACATCACTGCGAGGGCGCTGGGACCAGAATCTGGTCCAATAAAAAACTTAGCTTTAGAAATTGCGAGATCCACCAAGAACTTTCTCTCTCTCGAAACAGTTCTTAAGTCAAGATAACGCAACCTATTTCTTGAGAGAACACTACTTGAACTATCGCCAATCAAAATGGCGAAACCTCCTTTGGAGTTAATGTATGTAATCAATTCATACAAACTATCCGCCGAACTATTACGACTGGAATCCTTGCCACTCGAATTGCGAATGTGAATTGCCGCAAACCAAGAATAGCCCTCATTTAGAAATGGAGATAACTCCTCCTCGAATTCCACCCTCTCACTTTCATGGATATGCGCGGAGAATAATCCACTTGTATTAGGTCCACCTTCTTCTTCAACTCGATTAATCAGTTCTTGCATATCCAAAAACCCATTGACCTGGGAAAGCATTACGGTCTTTTCTGACAATGCAAACAAGGTATCTGTGTTAAAGATTGATTCCGTTGACTTAGGGTTTAAAGTCTGTATCTCTGCTAGCGCCATTCTAAGAATCGGTCTATCGGATAACTTATTTGAATTAGTTATGATCATCAATTTTCTTTGTGGGAGGATTCCAAGTTTTATCCCACTCTTGAGGTATGCAAGCATCGCTAGATGGCCGTAATGACTTATGAAATCAGACTCTAAGATGAGGGGCGTGAAATTTTCTTCCGCCCCAATAAAGAGTCTTGAATCAAGAATTACCTCCTTTCGCCGTTTGACGGCTTCATGATACCGACCAGATTTAGACAGCGACGTGGCGTGTGTCCAGCGCTCCCTGAACCGAGTGTCGATTTTTGTGCGAATATTCCCCACCATGAAAACTTCACTGTTGAGTGCTATTTCAATTTGAGTCTTCGAATTTGATCGCAATAAAGAAAATATTCTGGAGATCAACAATCTTAAAAATGATATCAAAATTCGAGGCCTGAAAATTAGCTTAATTGTTTTTGTTAACACTTAAACCTCTCATGCATTCAAAACCCAATTAGGGCCTAAACTTTAGGCTACCCCAGGTTCCACGTTATCAGACGATTTGCAACGAATACAGTGAAATTTCTCTATTTCCTTACCTAGCTACCATTTTGCTTAAGAATTCTTTAACTATTCTGGACCGATACATCGCGGAGTGAAGACACCTTTTTGGGAAACTTGTAATTAATTGGAAGATAAAGTTTAAGATTGATACCACCTTAATCCTAAAAGGAAATGATAAAAATCTGAGCTGGAATAGATCTTTGCATCTAACTGGATACAATATGATTGCGTTCCTAAGGCTAACAATGAATCCAGTTACATTCCTCTTTGTAAAAAAGTACGAAGCAAGTTTGTCGAAGGAAAAAACCAGACCCATGGGAGCTGACTCACTCCAGAATTCACTTTTGCTGAAGGAGTTTGGAGGATTACCGCGCACACTGACAACTCTGGATGAAACTTCAACATCTCCCAATGTTGCGAGAATCGACAATAACCCAAAAGCCTCATCAGGGTGGACCTGGTATCTCTCAATTGTTGATTTCGGTAAAAAAGCCTCTGAATACTTTGAACTCTTAAGTTTTGTGTAATTCATAATCACTCCACTCCTTGCCGGATGCAGATCCGAGTACAGGTGCTTCCGAAGGAACGATTCTCCCTTAAGTGACATAAATTTATCTCCAAAGTCTAACCGCAAAGAAAGTCGATTGGTGTCTTCAAGCTGTGAATTACCAATTACTAATGACAAACTCATATTTGACTGAAAGAGATTAACGGCCTCTTCTATGAATCTGTCATCAAACAGCCAGTCATCGTGATCTATTTGAAGAAGATACTCGCCTGATGCCTTACCTATGCATTCAAATAGATTTAGGTATGTCCCTAAATTGGTTCGATTTCTGAAATACTTCAGTGAAATTTCATTTTCATCTTCTTTTGAAAACTGTTTGCAAATCTCGCTTAGATCAATAGGTGAGCAATCATCAACAACATTGATTTCAATTGGTCGATAAGACTGCGCTAATATAGATTTGAGCAATCGTTCTAGAAGCTCGGGATTCGAATATGCTGGAATACACACACTGACTAAAGCACGTTTAGTCATTTTTGAAAACTATTTTTCTGGCCACTTCGATCAACCTGGAGGTATTTATCATAGACTCATGTGTATGATACTTTGTTTGACCTTGAGGGCTTTGATTTGCACGTAAAAACTCATTGATGATTGGGATAAATCCTAAGTCGTCGAATACAAGTGTCGTGGCAATTTCTGGAGAATGATGCAATCTGGTTTCAATTCTTGTTGGATTGTGAAGAGAGTTGAGGGAAATGACACCTTTAGCACCCCATACTTTTGCAGAACTGGCCTGTTTTCCAAAGAGATTACACTTTATTCTCGCTTTAGCTTTATCGCTATACCCAAAATTTAGAACAGCCCACGAGTCTACCCCTCGGATTAGAGGTCCCTTAACAACTCTCAATTCATGCGGGTAACCTAGAATCGATTCTGTAAGAGATATTCCATAAATTCCAAAGTCTGAGATTGCACCCTGACCCCTGTCTGCCCTTAAATGTGGAATGTTTAAGGATTTCTTTCTATATTTTCCTGTAACGCGAAGCTGAAAAGGAACGGAAAATCGATAAACCAAATCGACGTGAATTTTATTTAATACCTTATTAAAGCGATGCCTGCTTTTGGAGTTTAGTTTTCGCTCGAGAACATCATGGGAAAACTCAACTTCGATATCTTTGATTTCCCCAATTATCCCTTGCTCAATTATTGAAACAAGCTCCACAAATGCGGGTGAGAATTTTGTCCATAAATTCTCTAGGAGTGTGACCTCATTTATTGTAGCTAATTCAATTAGAGATATAGCCTCACTTTCCTTTAAAACCATGGGTTTCTCGATAAGTACATTTTTCCTACATCGAATAAGCATCTTGGCGTGATCGTAATGATATGAATTAGGACTGGCAATGTATACATTAGTTATCTCAGAATCTAAACTTAGCTCTTCCAGAGTTTCATAAGCTTTCAAATGATATTTCTGTGCAATTCGATCTAATGCTTCCCGATTGGTCGAATAAACTCCAGCAATTTCTTGGCCTGCAATTTGGAATAAAGAATCAATAAAGTACTCAGATACTGGACCCGAGCCCACTATTCCCCATTTCGCCTTAGTTGATTGCATGCCAAAAGAGTAGCAAGTAGGTCACCATTGCCCAAGTAAATTTCTAGATTTTAAAGTAATTGCTTACCACTAGTTAACTTCTAGAGGGTTGTGCCATTTCCTAACCCCAACAATCTCCGAAGGGGGTAAATCTGTTGCTTGATGAATTTGACCCCCCAAGAAAACATACTTTGTGTAATCCTGATTTGAAGTTAAGTAGGAAGACAAAGACGGCGAAGTCTCAAAGTAATCTTGGAATATTTCCGAAAGTGGCTTGGTTAACGCCTTATTCATGAATTGAACCTCTCTGTTATTCGAGTAGAGCCACTTATAATCTATATTTGTCCTGTCAATATAACTTCGTATTTCAACTTCGCCCATTTCGCAGAAACTATTTACGTTAATCAAAAGATCAACGTCTTGTTGAAGCAATTTATAGTCAAGACTTGATACCAGATTAATTTGGCTATCACCATGTTCACCAACATTCAACCCAATATGTGATAGCCAGCGCTTTTGAATTTCTAGCTGGGGTGGCAAATCAACTATTGTGTATTTTACTCCTGGAAGTATTCTTGTAAAAGCGGCAGCGAGTTGACCATACCCACCACCTACCTCGGTAATTCTCGTAATCTTCCCCATAATCCCAAATTTGAAAATATTACTAACGTCGCATTGAGTCCGTAAAACATCTCGGTTCAAGTTAAATTGTTGGTTATTGTCATGACTCAAGTAATAAGGGATCGAAAATCGTTTGAAATTCGGATCTGGTTCTGATGTCCAAAACTCATGGGGTACGCCTCTTGTGACTTCTTCAAATTCTTGAAACATGATCGACGACGAGTCAGTTTTACCCGTACTAAAATTCCGAGCTAACCAATAATCACTTTCTATTGGCGAGCCAAGTAAATATAGGAATCCTACGTGCATTCTCAGCTCTTCGTCACTAATTTTTTTCAGAAAATTCAAGTCTTTGTTCCAAGATTGCCAGAGATTTAAACTGTCGGGCATCGGAACAGCTCTCCTTTTCTAATTGTTAATAAATTAAGATTTTAACTGACTTCTTTATCAAAAAAGTTCAGTCATCATGGTCCAAAAGTTTTAATGCCTGCAAAACGATATTAGCAGATGTCAATCCAATGGCTGAAGACAACTCTTCATGGCTACCATAATTTCTAACAAAATCTGGAATCGCTATTTGACGAGATTTATATGAGAATTCGCCGGCGATAGAAGAATTTACCTTATTGAACAGCCCATCTTGAGAAGATAGATCCTCGAATGTTATTATTTTTCGGGTCTTACGCAAACTTGTTTTCAAGGTGTCAACGTCAAATGGTTGCAAAGTGTGGTAATAGAGAATTTCAACGTCAATACCCTCTTTAGTCAGCTCGGAGGCCGCCTTTTTAACCTTGGTCAATAGAGACCCAGTTGTCAAAATAGTAATATCGTTTCCATCTCTAATTTTAATCGCTTTTCCTGGTTCAATCTGATTTACAGTGAGAATTTCATCATGAGGATATTCAGTTAATCGAAAGTAATTGATTTTACCGTTGTTATATTGGCTTTCGAACAAGGTCTTGAACTCAATTTCCGAGCCAGGAAAGAAAACTCTTGAATCATTGAATTTCGCAATCAAGGAATAATCGGAATAGCAATGGTGGCTACATCCCAGTTTTGAATAATCAAATGCTGCACCAACTGAGATTAAATTCACCCCTAACTCTTGATATGCAAAATCTAACTTAATCTGCTCGTAAGAACGTTCTATCAAAAATGGCGCTATTGTGTGAACAACGGGATTTATTCCGTTTGCCGATAATCCTGCGGCTATGTTTACCATGGCGGGTTCACAGATTCCTATATTGAAATATCTATTTGGATGCTCACTTCTGAAATCTGCAAAAATTCCATGACTGATATCACCAACAATCACAACCAGATTCTCATCACGTCTTGCCACCTCGACCATTGTCTGAGCAAAAACTTTTCTCAGACTCATTTTGACAACTCAAGTTCTATTTGGATCATTTGATCATCATTTGGGATTTTGTGATGCCAAATCCCATGCCCCTCGAGAAAGCTAACACCTTTACCCTTAATTGTCTCAGCGAGAATCACTTTAGGAAGACGGTTGTCGAAGTTCAGTGATTCGACGACCTCAATTATCGAAGAAACTGAGTTGCCATCGCATGTATGGGTCTCCCACCCAAATGAATTCCATTTCTCCTTTAAATTTTCAATCGGTTGAAGTTGTGCTGCTGAACCGTTCCAATCAACAAACACAACAAGTTTGTCCAGATAATTATTTGTTGCAACATTTGCAGCTTCCCAAATTGTCCCTTCTTGACATTCGCCATCTCCCACGAGGCAGTAAACTCTTACATCTTCTTTCCGAATTTTATTGGCGAGTGACAATCCCACGGCAAACGGCATTCCATGGCCCAATGAGCCGGTGTTTGCCTCAACGCCACTTATCTTTGCGCGATCTGGGTGACCCCCAAGAACAGACCCAGGCTTTCCATAGTTTTCAATGTGCGCCTGGCTAATTATCCCCAAGTCCGCAAGCACGACATAAAGTGCGGCTGCCCCATGTCCCTTGCTCAATACAAACTTATCCTGGAACCCACGAGAATTTCTTCTAAGTAGTGAGTGGTGTACCGCATAAACAATTTCTAATATAGAAAAAGAACTTGGTATGTGGCCCTCGCCACCGCCCCTGATCATCCGCACAATAGTTAATCGCAAGTGATTCAGATTATTCACTGGAAACCTTCTTCTCCCCAAGATTGATTTCATTACCGAATCTTCGCAGTTTATATCGATTGCTGTCTTCAACTAACCATTCGGTGATCTCTTTGCTCCGCCATGCATCGTGAACCAAACTAAAATTTCTCCCACCAACAACAGCTTTTGGTTGGGAAACTAGCCAATTACATATGTCAATTACCTCCGACATTTGCGTCATAGCACCACCATGAAGCATTTGACGTGTTCTTTCATAATTATCCCCCGCCAAATTTTTTTGGTTCAAAGTAGATTCGTGAATTTTAGTTTTAACCCACCCAGGTCCTAGAATACTGAACTTGATGTTATCGATTTCGAAATCAAGAAGTTCACACATTTTTATCGAAGCAATTTTTGAAATTGTATATCCGGAGTAACGCTCAGTTGCATTATTTGTCCCCCCTCCGGCAAAAAAAATTACAGACCGCATATGGTGTGCAGATTTTTCCTGAATCGCCGCGTGGAGAAATCGGGACATGCCAATAAAATTGACTTCAAGTGACCTAGACCAGTCATCAAAATCTACTTGAGCGAAAAGTCCAATAGGATTTTGGTCTCCAGCTGCCATGACTATTACTTCCCAAAATTCTGTGACTAACTCGGCTCCTGCAGCTCTTACTGAGTTTCGCGAAGAAAAATCACATTGAACAAGAGTGGCGCCCAGGGCTTGCAATTCATCGCAATTCGAAGTCCAAGTTCGGTACGTACCAGCAACTTGATGCCCAGAATTCAACCAGTCTTTGGCTAGCGATGTCCCGATGTCACTAGAAATTGATAAGATTATGCGCATTTATATTTTTTGCCAATCTTGTATGAATCAGTTTCTTTTAAGTCTAGCACTCTAGAAATCAAGTTACTCAGAATCCCTAATACTTGAATGTTGGGTGGAAACTTGAAAGCCATTTTGGAAATGCAAACGGCCCTTAAATATGCTCAAAAAGTCAAAAGGATTCGTGAGGTGTTCCTCAAGTTGAGCGATTCAAGTGGGCAGATGAAGTGCGAGTGCATGGTTTTGCGGCAAGTTGATTAGTTCCTGTAGTACCTTTTGGATATGTTTCCAGATCCAGATTTCCTAAAGTCAATCGCAGCAGTGTCATCACTTCATGCACGTGGGACTGCCTGGTACGAAGAATCAGAAACTTTGATGAAATCTCAGGTTGAGAGAATTCATCATGAGTTTTCAAGTGAGCCGATCTGTCTAGGAGAGATTGGAGAATTCTTTTTCCCCTTTTTTTCCATGGGGCAAATTGACTCGAGGGCCCTTTTTGGTTTGGACGAGATAATACTCTTCTCTTTTTACTACACTAATCGCAACAAATATAGGAAAGTATTGGACCTAGGCGCAAACATAGGGCTTCACACACTCATAATGAAGAAACTAGGTTTCGATGTGGTTTCATATGAGCCAGATGAAACTCATGCACATCAGATGATACAAACGTTGATGCTGAATGAACTTACCACTGAGGGAATTCGCCAAAAAGCTGTCAGTGATAGTTCAGGCGAATTAAACTTTCAAAGAGTACTTAATAATACGACTGGTTCACATCTTCTGGGATCTAAAGATTCAGTTTATGGACCAACCGACGTGGTTACGGTCCAATCAGACGATATCTCGCAAGTGCTTTCAGTTGAGTCTTTTGACTTAATCAAGATGGATGTCGAAGGTCACGAGGCAATTTTGCTGGCTAAATTGTCCAAAGAGCTGATAGAGAAAACCGATATTATGTTAGAAATTGGTTCAACCATCAATGCGGAACGGATCTTCATTATTTTGAAAGAGAAAGGGATACCGGCGTACTCCCAAAAGATAAATTGGAAACAAGTTACGATCGTCGATGATTTACCTTCGCACCATAGTCATGGAAGTGTGTTTCTTTCACTTCAAGCACCTCCTAATTGGAATTGAATGAGAATGGAAGAAAATGATCGACGCCAATTTTGAAGAAACCATCGAACACTATTTCAGTCTTGAGCGAACCGTGTTGGGTAGTGTTCGAATTAGGGAAGTTTCGGGGTTGGCGCGCCGTATTGAAGAAATTCGAATTGGAAAAGGAACAGTTTTTGTTGTTGGGAATGGCGGGAGTGCCGCGACTGCTTCACACTTCGCAACGGACTTGGGTGTGGGTTCGTTAATACGGGGAAAGCCAGTCAGAGCTGTAAGTCTTTGCGATAATTTAGCCGCAATTACGGCGATGGGAAATGATCTTGATTACGACTCAATTTTTGAAAAGCAACTCGTGCTTTTAGCAAAACCTGACGATTTGCTAATACTATTGTCTGCCTCAGGTAATTCGAAGAACCTTTTGAAAGCAGTTAAAGTTGCAAGAAAAATCGGAGTTTCGTGCTATTCACTCACGGGATTTGACGGCGGTAAGTTAAAAGAATTGACTTCTGGGGCAAACATTCATATAGAAACACCAAGTGGCGCGTATGGGGTTGTCGAGGATATTCATTTGGCTATATGTCATGCCATAACGGATTGCATTCGACTATGAATTCTAGCGAACCAACAGGTGGCATCTTAGTGCTAGGTTCAAATTCATTTTCAGGGGCAAGTTTCATCGGCCACTCACTTGCAAATAAAAATTCTGTTATCGGAATGAGCCGATCGGAAGAAGCACAGATACCATTCAGATCATATGTTAAGAACGCTACTTCTGAGAATTTTCATTTCTACAATCTTGACCTGAATAATGATCTTGAATTGATAGAAGAGACACTCAGTCAGGTTAGAATCGATGTTGTTGTTAATTTTGCTGCACAGAGTATGGTTGCGCAAAGTTGGGAAAAACCCGAAGATTGGTACAACACAAATGTTGTTTCAATGGCAAAGTTGTGTAACTTGCTCTTAAGCCAAGGAACGATTGAGAAATTCATAAACTTTACAACTCCTGAGGTCTACGGCTCAACCAATGGCTGGATCAGAGAGAGTTTTAACTTTGCTCCCAATACTCCTTATGCGATATCCCGTGCCGCTTCTGATTGGCACCTCAAGGCTCTCTATGAGAATTTCGGATTCCCTGTCATATTTACACGAGCAGCCAATGTATTTGGGGAACATCAACGTCTGTATCGCATCGTACCGAGAGTGATCCTATCCGCTCTAACAGGTCGAAAACTTCCATTGCAAGGAGGAGGAAAGTCAATCAGATCCTTCATTCACATCGAGGACGTTAGTGATGCATTGACCAAAATAGTTGAAGAGGGTAAACCTGGTGAGAGTTACCACATTTCAACCAATGAACTTGTAACGATCTACGAATTGGTCGCGTTAGTAGCAGAGAAATTGAATGTGAATTTAGAGGATTTGATAGAAATGGTGCCTGACCGTCCCGGAAAGGATTTTGCCTATCAACTTGATTCGCAGAAAATTCGTTCAGAGCTAGGATGGGAAGATAAGATTTCGCTCAGCGAAGGGCTTGATCGCACAATAAAATGGGTCACAGATAATCTGGACGAATTGAAAGAAATGCCACTGAATTATGAGCACAGAAGGTAGATAATGCGAATTCTTGTTACGGGTGGCTGCGGTTATGTTGGCTCAGTTCTTGTCCCCAGTTTATCGTTGCAAGGGCATGAGGTAACAGTCATTGACGCCCAATGGTTTGGAAATTTTTTGCCTGAGAATAAAAATATTAAGGTCATTAAGAAGCATTTTTCAGAGATTACTAGTGAAGATTTAGCAGGAATAGAGTCAGTAATTCATTTAGCTAATGTTGCGAATGATCCAAGTGTGGAGTTAAACCCTCTACTTTCGTGGGAGGTCAATGTCCTTCATACAACCCAATTATTGAATCTTTGTAAGAAATCCAAAACATTGAAGAGCTTTAACTATGCCAGTTCTGGAAGTGTGTATGGTGTAAAGGAAGAAGCCCAAGTAACTGAAGATCTCGATCTTGTGCCTATTTCGGCTTACAACAAAACCAAGATGTCTGCAGAGCGAGTTTGCTTGAGCTACCAGGATGACTTTCGCGTCTATTGTGTACGTCCGGCAACGGTATGTGGTGTTTCTCCAAGAATGCGTTTTGATGTTGTTGTGAATATGTTCGTAATGCAAGCTCACAGAGACAAGAAAATTACAGTTTTTGGTGGCAATCAAGTACGCCCAAACATCCACATACAGGACATGTCTCGTGTTTACTCACACATTCTTGACAACCCTGGACTCCCATCTGGCTGTTATAACGCAGGCTTTGAAAACATCAGTGTTTTGAGTATTGCAGAAAACGTAGCAACAAAGTTTGGTGTGGAAATTGATGTTAGGCCTTCGAATGATCCACGTTCATACCGTCAGGATTCAAGTAAATTACTATCCACCGGTTTCATGCAGACTAAGACCGTGTCTGATGCAATTGACGAGATTGCAGATTCTCTGAAATCCGGGAAGGTTAAGGATGATGACCGTTGGTACACGGTGAAATGGATGACGGCAAACAACATCGGAGATACCAAGTAATGGGTACCGAGATAGATTTACTTTCAAAGTACCCCAAAGTTGAGAGAGACTTAACTGCAAGATTAGAGGCCAAAAGCGAAGAGGCTCGAGCGATTGGACGCAGATTTGATTTCGATTACTTTGATGGGGATCGAAATCATGGTTACGGTGGCTTTACATATCAGGAGCGATTTTGGAAGCCGGTGGTTCCAGACATAGTTTCTCACTTTGGATTGACCAAAGAATCAAAAGTACTCGATGTCGGATGCGCCAAAGGCTTTTTCTTGCATGATTTGCAGGAGGCAATTCCAGGAATTGAAATTCATGGAATAGATGTATCGGCTTATGCCATTGAAAACGCAATTGGAACTGTTCGTGAGAGAGTCCGGGTTGGAGATGCCTGCAATCTCGATTTCGCGGATGATTCAATGGACTTCGTGATGTCAGTTAATACCGTTCACAATCTCGATCGAGATGATTGTGCGAAAGCTCTTCAAGAAATACAGCGAGTCAGCGGAGGAAAATCATTTATTACAGTAGATGCCTACCGTAACGCGGATGAAAAAGAGCGCATGGAAGCCTGGAATTTAACTGCCCTTACGATGATGTCGGTTGATGAGTGGAAAGCATTTTTTGCTGATATCGGTTATTTCGGTGATTACTATTGGTTTATCCCATGATTCAAGATTTGAATTATCGTAAACTTTACGAAGAGGCGCTGAGAATAAGACTTGTTGAATCAAGGATTGCAGAGAGATACCCTGAGGGAAAAATGCGCTGTCCGGTCCATCTTTCTATTGGACAAGAGATCCCAAGTGCTATTTTTCAACAAGTATTTAAGCCTGGAGATTCAGCCGTCAGCACCCACCGCGCTCATGCGCATTACCTTGCGATGGGCGGCGATCTCCCAAGAATGATTGCGGAGATATACGGGAAAGTTACGGGATGTTCCATGGGTAGAGGAGGATCGATGCACCTTATTGACCTAGAAAAAGGATTTCTTGGTTCTTCTGCAATCGTTGGCAATAGCATTCCAATTGGCGTGGGAGTTGCCTACGCTAAGAAACTTGAAGCAGATCAGAGCGTTAGTTTCATTTTTCTTGGTGACGGCGCAATTGAGGAAGGATCTTTCTTTGAATCCGCAAACTTCGCAGCCATACATAAATTGCCAGTCGTTTTTGTTGTGGAAAACAATCTCTATTCTGTCTACACCAGATTAGGTCCACGCCAACCTGCAAATCGATCTATTAGTAACCTTGCCTCAGCAATTGGACTCAACTGCGAAGTTGCGGATGATTCGGATTTTTCTGGTACCTATTCAAAATTTATTGCATTAAGTGAATTTGCTCGCTTAGGGAAGGGCCCCTCCCTGATTGAGATTAATACTTATCGCAAATTGGAGCATTGTGGACCTAGCGACGACGACCACTTGGGCTATCGACCGACTGCCGAACTCGCCAAATTTAAAGAAGTTGATCTCCTTGAAAATCTACAGAGATTGTTGATTTTATCGACTCACGATCGCCAACAATTGGAAGCTAGTATTAACAAGGAAGTAGACAAAGCTTTTGATTTTGCAGAATCTTCACGATTCCCTACATATGATGAAGCAACAGGGGGAGTTTATGCAATCTAATGTCGCCTCTGAAATTCTACGCGTTCTCGACAGGAACCTTAAAAACGATCCAAAATTCTTAGTTACTGGGCTCGGAGTCACAGACCCCAAAGGTGTTTTTGGAACCACTTTAGGACTTGTGGAAGAATATGGAGATAAACGAGTTCTTGAAACACCAACATCAGAGAATGCCATGACAGGAGTTGGTGTGGGACTTGCAATTTCAGGTTTTCGACCCTTGATGGTTCACCAAAGGCTAGACTTCTTTATTTTAGCCTTGGATCAATTGGTAAATTCTGCAGCTAAATGGCACTACATGTTCGGTGGGCAAAATTCTGTTCCGATAACAATACGTTTGATCACTGGTAGGGGTTGGGGGCAAGGCCCAACTCATTCACAAAATCTTCATTCATGGTTTGCTCATATACCTGGCTTAAAGGTTGTCATGCCTTCGTTTGCTGCCGAAGTTGCTTCACTTCTTCAAGCCGCAATTGACGATCCAAATCCAGTAATTTTTATAGAAGATCGCTGGATTCATAATCAAAAAGTTGATGTGGGTGATCTTCGAAGAGATAAGCCAATTCAACTCGGCCATGCAAATATTTGCGTTTCTGGAACGGATATAACAGTTGTTTCATATGGCTATATGTCAATTGAATCTCTTAAGGCAGTGAGCTATTTACGTGAAAAAGGTATTTCAGTCGAACTTGTTGATTTGCGAACGATAAAGCCGTTAGACATGAACACAATACTCTCATCTGTTAGAAAGACTAAGAATTTGCTAGTGGTTGATTCATCAAACGAGATTGGATCATTTGGGAAAGAGATCATCGCTAACGTTTCAATGGCAAATGAGACACAACTCCTCAACCCTCCGCGATTAGTTTCTTTGCCTGATGTTCCAGAGCCAACAAGCCATGGAGTTATCGGGGAATATCGAGTATCCGCAGCAAAAATCTCTCAATCAATTCTTCAGATCCTCGCTACTCCTTATCCTGAAGATCTTTTTGAAGCGCTCACCCCCCTACAAGAAGATGTGCCTGATTCTTTCTTTACTGGTCCTTTCTAAATGAATGAGAGCCGGCCGGCATTATTTCTAGATCGTGATGGAGTTGTAAACAAGAACCATGGATATGTATTCGAAATACAGGAATTTGAGTTTTTCCCTGAGATATTTGAGGTGTGCTTAATTGCCAAGGAAGCAAAAATGCCAATAGTGATTGTCACAAATCAAAGTGGGATTGGCAGGGGCTATTTTTCACAGTCCGAATATGAAAACTTAACAAATTGGGTGTTGTCAGAATTTATAATGCAGGGCATCCAGATTACAGATGTCCTCTATGCACCAGAAAATCCTGATTCGACTCCTCACACACTACCGGAGAGGCGAAAACCATCATCCACTATGTTTCTAGAGGCAGCCTCTAAATTCAATCTTGATCTATCAAAGTCCATAATGATCGGTGACAACGAATCCGACATGATGGGGGCTGAACGAGCTGGAATTGCGCACAGACTCTTGATTGGCCATTTGGAGGGCAGTACCGTTGCCACAGTTGTTGTCAAAGACCATCGTGAATGTGTGAAAACGACAGGTGAAATCGTTGTTGGAATTCGCAGGAATCTAGGGGAATTTAAGTGATAGTTAAAGCAGCCATTCTTCGAGAAACAGGTAGGGAACTCTCTGTTGAAGATCTCGAATCATGCACTCTCTCCCAAGGTCAGGTGCTGGTAAAGATGCTTTACTCCGGAGTCTGCCGAAGCCAATTGATGGAACAGATGGGCATGCGCGGAGAGGATAAATGGCTACCACATTTACTTGGCCACGAAGGTTTTGGAGTGGTTGAAGAAGTTGGAGATGGCGTAACTAAGTGCAAGCCTGGCGATAGAGTCGTCCTCTCTTGGGTCGAAGGTTTAGGAATCAATGCAGCGAACGCAGTGTATTTTGACGCAAATAACGAGATTATTAATTCAGGAAAAGTCACTACTTTTTCAAACTATTCAGTTGTTTCTGAGAACCGCCTTTTCCTGGCCCCGAAAGAATTCAATGAAAAATTCCTAGCTCTTTTTGGATGTGCCTTATTGACTGGCGGTGGTATGGCTCTCAAGTATGGTCACAGTGAAGTTGTAGATAAAGTCTGTTTAATTGGTTTTGGTGGAATTGGATCTGCAGCGGCTCTGGTGTTAAAAGGTATGGGCAAATCAAACATCGATGTTTTCGAAAAATCTGCTGAAAAGAGAGATCAAGCAATTAAACTTGGATTTGTAAATGTCTATTCAGAGCTAAATCAATGTGCAAACGATTACGACTTAGTGATTGAAGCTTCCGGAACTATTGAGGCCATTGAACGTGGGTTCGCCAAATTAAGCAATTCGGGGACCTTGGTCTTCGCCAGTCATCCCGAAATAGGAGAGAAAATTTCTATAGATCCCCACGACTTAATTAAAGGAAAAAAAATTTATGGCACTTGGGGTGGCGACGTCAGCCCAGATACAGATATATCAAGAATTGCTGAATTACTTGCTAATTCGGGTTCAAATCTAGACCTTTTACTTGGCGAAGTTTTCACGATTGAGGAAGTAAATAAAGGTCTGGCTTACTTGGACTCTGGAAAAGCTGGGCGCCCACTATTGATTTTTAATGAGGTGTGAAATGAATGAAAAAGCGGAAGTAGTTCTTGTTTCCGGTAAGTTTCGAGTCATTCATGCTGGACACATGCGTCTATTTCGCACTGCGGGCGATTATGGTCACAAGGTTGTGGTTGCACTTGATACAGTGGGTTTGACTGCTGAAGAAATTCGGTGGCGGGAAAGCATCCTGAGAAATGTTGAGTATGTAGACAAAGTTATTGAGTATGAAGGTGATATTGCTACCGTTCTGCGGGAAATTCGTCCAGATATCGTCATTAAAGGACATGAGTTTAGGAATGCTGAAAATCTGGAATCAAAAATCCTGTCAACTTATGGTGGTAAATTGGTATTCACATCCGGTGCGAATTTTTACTCCGAAAGTGATCTAATTGGAAGTAATGATTTTGAATTTGTGAAAAAACTCGCAACAATGCCCCAAGATTTCATGACTCGAAACAGGATTACAACTAATCGGTTGCTCAGTATCTTACAAGCTTTTTCAGAACTTCGCGTTTGTGTAGTTGGAGATCTCATAATAGATGAGTACATAAATTGCCATCCATTAGGGATGTCCCAAGAAGAGCCTACTGTTGTTGTAACGCCTGTCGACAAAAGAAAATTCTTCGGAGGTGCCGGAATAGTTGCTGCACACTGTAAGTCTCTGGGAGCGATGACTTCACTCATCACAGTAACTGGTGAAGATGAGACTTCACGCTGGGCTCAAGAAAAAGCCTATGAATATGAACTTGAAAGTTTCAAGGTGGTAGATGTAAACAGACCAACAACTTTGAAACAAAGATACCGAAGTGGCACCCAAACTCTGCTCAAGATTAGTCATCTAACTCAAGACTCCCTGGATTCGGAGAAGGAAACGGAATTAATCGAAAAGTTTGCAAAACTTGCTAGCAACCTAGACGTTTTGATCTTGTCCGATTTTTCTTATGGAGTTCTATCACCTCAACTGGTACAGCGAATTCTTGCCGTCGCGACACAGCACGGGGTTTTCGTGAGCGCAGATAGCCAGTCTTCGTCTCAAATAGGAAATCTCGGAAAGTTCAAGGATATCGACTTAATTTGCGCCACTGAACGAGAAGCAAGATTAGAACTAAAGGACAATACATCAGGTTTGGTCGTCCTGGCAGAAAGTTTGCGAAGAGAATTGAATTCGACCCATCTACTTTTAAAGATCGGTGGCGATGGTGTTCTCATAAGTGGGCAAGATCAAGGTGGTGAGATACTAGCCACCGATGAGATTGCTGCACTTAATAGAAATCCAATTGATTCTTCAGGGGCTGGGGACTCCATGCTCGCTGGCACAAGTTTAGCTTTGGCTTGCGGTGCAACTATTTATGAGGCCGCACTCATCGGCTCTGTCTTGGCAGGTATACAAGTGGGAAGGCTTGGCAATGTGCCAATTACCCAAGAAACCGTCAAAACAATTTTACAGTTATGAAAGCGCTTCTACTTGCCGCAGGTTTTGGAAGCAGGCTTGGAGATATTACAAAACAAAATCCAAAGCCGCTTATCAAGGTGGGGGATAAGACGATTTTAGCGTTTTGTTTAGAGCAATTAGTTGAAGCAGGCGTAGCAGAAGTAATCATTAACACTCATTATCTTCCGGAGCAGATTCAGGCGTTCATAGAAGAATACCACTCGCCACTCAAGATAAGTCTAAGCCATGAAGAAAATCTCTTAGGCACCGCAGGAACCCTCAGGAGGCATATTCAAAGCCTTTCCGAAGGAGACTTCATCGTTATGCATGCTGATAATTACTTTTCAGATTCTTTATCGAAGTTTGTAATTGCGCACAAATCTCGTGCTATTGGAAATTTTGGAACACTTGGTACCTTTGAATCCCAGAACCCTGAAAGCTGCGGCGTGCTGATTCTGAATTCGGACAAAACTATCCGGGAGTTTCACGAAAAAGTCTTATCTCCACCAACCAACCTTGCAAACGCAGCAATTTACCTGTTCACGCCAGATATTACAGGGCCCTTACTGAACCTTTCTGAAAATGAAAACGATATAAGTAGACACTTGATTCCCAAAATTATGAATGGCCTGTTTACAAATCAATTTGAGGGAATGTTTGTAGATATCGGAACGCCCGAGGGACTTAAATTGGCGAATGCTTATGAATTGCAATTTAGGCGCTCAGACACTAATTGAGCGACATGCCTTCCAAATGGAATAGATGCCGTCCAGCCTGGTGACACCGCATTTAGTACATGCGTTGAATTTAGGCTGTGCTCTATTTGAAAATCTTGCAAGAGTTCTCCATTTTGGGTATTAATCAACTGTCCTCGGATGCCCGGATTCTTTCTTGTCCAGTTGATCACCTGTGTTGCACTAGGAACAAGTTTCGAAGCAGCATTAACTAAATTAGAAGTTGCTAACTTCGGAATTTCATACTTCATCATCGACCAAAGATCGTGTTTGCTACCCCGACTCATGCAGACTAAATTCTTCCCAAATGCCACCAATTCTTCCCGTGTTACCCGGGAGAGAATTGAGTACTGTTCCTTACCAAAAATCGGCAATGCGGAAGGACCGATTTTCACATTTCCATCTATTGTTATGGTGAAATGAACTCCCAGGAATGGGTTTATTGGATGAGGAACGGGATAAACCAAGGTCTTAATGGGAAGATGAGATTTCATTGTTTGTTTGTATAGACCTAAAAAAGGCATTGTTCGATAGTTTGAGCCAATATTCAGCTGATGTGCAATGTCTAGTGCCCATGCTCCAGCGGCGTTTACAAAGTACTTACTAGATACCTCTACGTCGTTGTTAAACCATTTACCATTTTTGATTTGCATCTTCGCTCCAGAAATAAACTCAACATTTTTAGATTGAAGTTCCACCCGGAGTGCTTGATTGATCATACTTGGATTTGATATAGCTGTATTCGGTGACCAAAGAAAAGAATCTACAGTCTGCGCAAGTGGTTCGAAGTACGAGAGCTCATTGGCAGGGAATCGCTCAAGTTCGACGCCATTTACAAGCCCACGTTTTAAAAGGATTTCGAGTCTTGAACTCTCATCCTCGTTTTGAGCCACAACAACTTTGCCAACTCTTTGGATCGGAATTGCGTACTTCATGGCAAGCTTTTCAATCTCATCGCGGCCATCTCTGCAAAAACGAGCCTTCATTGATTCGGGAGAGTAATAAAATCCTGCATGTAATACGCCGGAATTCCTTGCACTGGCATGACTCGCAAAATCAGCCTCTTTCTCAAAAATCGTCACCTTGATTCTTGGATTTAACTCGAGTAGCCCCCGGGCAATGGCCATGCCAATGCAACCCGAGCCAATAATGGCAATATCCGAATTCTTCATTTCTGAACCTAACCATTTGGTTGGAGAGGACTGCTCGAAAATCATGCAGAGTTTCGATTTTGTTTGAATCGGCCCGAAAAGCTGTTGAAAAGGCGAATTTTGGGCGGAAAAGGGTTTCCGAGAAGTGACACGCACAAACCCTCAATCCCACCTTTACCCTTGCCCACCCTGTAGACTGAGAGCCTGATTCCGGCAGGGTCGTTTTACGCTGCCATTCGGCGAAAGCCCTGCTCGCAATTCCCCCTATAGAGGTAAAAATAAATCCGCCAAGGACGCAACATTTGCCCCCCAACGGTGTCTTAACTAATAGAGGGCAAGACGTTGCTCTTCTTATTCAAACTCGCGGGAGTTACTCAAATGGCACTTTTAAAGTCAAAGGCAGCGAAAGCAGCTGCGATGACTGCCGCCACCCGCCTTCTTGAAGCTGCTCCCGCATCAGCTCAAGGTTCAGCTGCAGACTGGTCTATCTCTCAGCTCTCAGCCCTCTACACAGAACACCGCACACAGCTTGTTTCACAGGCTCGCCGCATCACCCGCGATGAGGCAGAAGCCAATGAAGTAGTCCAGGAAGCATTCTTGAAGTTCATGCTTGCTGCCCCAGAGCTAGATTCAGCAGATCGTGCGATTGCATACCTTCGCACCTCTGTCACAAACCTATCTCTCAACATCATCCGCGCTCGTGGAGCACGACCTAACTTGGTTGCTATCGATGCTGACACAACCCAGGAGCGTCTCAACGAGATTGCATCTGAAAACCACATCGATCTAGATACCTCTATTACTGCTGCAGAAGATGCCGCGATTATTCGCGAAGCTCTAGCTCGCCTAACATCAGATCAGCGCACAGCGCTAGTGATGTGGGAAATGGAAGGCCGCAGCACAGAAGAGATTGCAACTGCGCTTAACACAACCCCAGCAAATGTACGTCACATCCTTGCTCGCGCTCGCAAGTCAATGGTTCGCGTTCTTGAAGAGTGGATCGTTGACGAGTCCACAGGCTTAACTGCACTTAACGCACTTTCAACCACATACAAAAAAGCTGCCCAGATTGCACAGAAGTCATCTAAGGCTGCTCTTTCATTTCTTCTTGTTATCACAGCATTCCTTGGCTTTAATTCAATGACTGGCAATGAGGGATCTGTTATCTCAACAACTCCTCAAATCAGTTCAGTTACAGGAGTCAATCCATCTGAGTCTGCTTCTTCTTCACCATCAGCAACTGCAGCTGCTAAAGCTGCAGCAACTGCCGCTGCCAAGAAGGCGCAAGTTGCAGCACTTAACGTCAAGATTGCAGCGCTTACATTTTTTGGTCTTGATAAAGATGGCCTTCCAACAGGGTTCACAATTACAGATCAGAACGGTGTTGCTGGAGCTGGTCGTGTAACTCAAGGTGTTTCAACAGTTGGCTCTGATGGAATCGTTATTAACAACCAGTTCATTACGGGTTCAGCTGGTCCAAATATTCTTCTTGATCAAACAATCACAGTTGATGGAACTGGCACCCGTTATGGCGCTAACAGCATCAATATTGGTTTTGCTGGAAACTGGAACTCAGTTGAGATTAACTCAGTTGACTCGTCAGTTGATCGTTTGGCAAATGGTAAGTACTTAATCACTTCTACATTCAATATGGGCTATCTCAACCCAACAGATTTCCTAATCCCAACTGGAAAGCGCGGCTATGACCTAGCCGATGCTCCCAAGTCGATTACGACACGCATTCTTATGAATGCAGGCAAGACACAGGTGCTAGCGCAAGCAGTGCAGGTGAACAACTAAAAATAGGTTTCCTCGCCGCGTCCGGATACACGGTGGGGAATTTGGTGAATCAGCACGTGCGATTCATCGAACCGAGTTAAGAAATTAACTCAAGCCAGAGTTAGGAAATTCCTAGCTTTGACTAATCGAAAGGAAACAAATGTCTACAACGACAACCATCAAGCGCATTGCGCTTGTTGCAGTTGCAGCTTTGGGCTTCGGAATGCTTTCCGTAGTTCCATCATCTGCAGCGGTAGTTGCAAATACCTTCACAATTGACTCAGCTACTGATTCAATTTCTTTGGGTGAGACTGCAACAGCTGTTTTGACACACAACTTTGTCAATACATCTGCTCAGGATTCAGTAACTATTACTGCAATCAAGACTTCTTCAAATTCAGCTACTGCTGGAACAATTCAGTTCCGTCCAACAGATAGCTCTGTGTCATCATCTTCAACTGCTTTTCCTTCATATTCATATGTGAAGGCAGCACAACTGACCGACAATGTCAGTGCCACAGGTCTTTGGGTTGCATCAGCGTCATCATCTGGTTACCCAGATTCTTTGACAGTATCTTCTGCAACTTCAAATACATCAGTTAACTCAACATTTGGTGTTAACCTTGTAAACCCAACTGCCGCAGGAACATATGTCATTCAGTTCTATATGACAGTTTCTTCTGCTGGTGCAACTGCAACAACATCAACAACAGTTGTTTCATGGACAGTGACAGTTGCTGCTGCTGATACAACAGCAGTTGGAAGCTCAACTTCAGTTATCCGTACAGGATCAACTTGGGGAGCTGGAACATCATCTACAGGTGACTCAACAGTTGTGGCATCAAAGTCATCAACTCGTACAACTCCTGATGCAACAATTAAGATCACTCAGAAGAACGCAATTGGAACCACCCTCACCGGTGGAACTTCAGCTCTACTTAAGGGTGAATCTATGACAGTAGTCGTTTCAGGCCAGGCATATGTCACAACTGGAGCAACTGCTGGCACACGTCCAACATCTGGATCAGTTGCAACACTTGCAAACGGAGATTACATCTTCATTTGGTCAAATGGCACAGCTGGAACAGCAACAATTACAACCACTACATACTCAGGTCTATTAATTGGTACTGAGACTGTAACCTACACAGGTCCTGTAACTTCCATTGCTGTTACTAAGTCATATAACACAATGACTAACTACGGCACAATCGTACGTTCAGGTGGAAAGACTTCAGGCGATTTGGTTGAAGTTACTGCAAAAGATGCAGGTGGACGCGCCGTTGACGGCCTTACACTTTCATGTGTATCTGGTGATGCAACAGTCATCACAGGTTGCACAGTTACTGCAGCAGCAGATGGAACAGGTGAGTACTACCTAGCATTCTCATCTGCTTCTAACTCAACATCAGGTAAGAAGGCAACAGTTACAATTCGTACAGTTGATCCAGCTGTTACCACTTCAACTGCATACCTAACTACTACTGTTGATCTAACACTTGGTTCAACTATCGCAACTGAGACAATCAGCTTCGATAAGACTTCATACTCTCCAGGTGAAGGTATGGTCATCACACGTTCTGCTAAGGACTCTTCTGGTAACCCTGTTTATGATGGCGCAGCTTCTGTTGCTCTAACATCAAATAAGGTTCTTGGTGGATCTGCACTAGCTTCATGTACTTACTACGCAGGTACATGCACAACTTCAACAATGTATAGCGGTGCTGTTCTAGTTAAGTACAACACTTACGCTCCAGCAGCTCCAGGTGATTTCACAGTATCTGGTCTTGGTGGACTTCTAGGTGGAGTTCTTCTATCTGCAACAGCAACAGTTTCTGACGATGCAGCAACAGCTGCAGCATCAGCAGCTAGCGATGCAGCAGCAGAAGCAACTGA
>Ga0214919_10000933_pt1 | contig 49417 bp, 42 predicted proteins | sample LL1503_MetaG_FD_177994 | JGI IMG/M metagenome (GOLD analysis project Ga0214919, IMG submission 177994) | Freshwater microbial communities from Lake Lanier, Atlanta, Georgia, United States - LL-1503 | ecosystem: Environmental > Aquatic > Freshwater > Lake | place: USA: Georgia | collected...
CTGGCGAAGTATGCCGCGAAGCTGCTCCGCCGGGAGTGAGTTTCATCGACCGGACAGGGCGTTGAGCCGGTCCTGGATGTGCGCCGCGACCTGGTCGTCCGCCGCGTCCCGCGCGGGACATGGCACGTCCTCGAAGGTCACGTCGATCCGGGAGAACGGCAACGGCAACGCGAAGCGATCCCAATTGCGCAAACGGATGCAGCACCGGTAATCGAGACCCATCAGGATCATCGGGCGGCCGGTGAGCTTGGCCAGCGCCACGACCCCGGGCTTGCAGACGCGCACGGGGCCCTTCGGCCCGTCGGGCGTGACCCCGGCGTGCTCCCCGCCCTTCACCACGCGCGTCAAGGTCATGAGGGCGGCGGCGCCGCGCTTGCTCGAGGAGCCGCGCACGGACTTCAGGCCCATGAGCCGGAAGAAGGCGACCAGCCAGCCGCCGTCCTTGCTGGTGCTGATCAGCGCGTTGATCGGGCGGGCGAAATGCCGGCGCGCCACCAAGCCGGAGACGAAGAGGCGCTCGTGCCAGAGCACGATGATGCGGCCGCCGTCGGCGTCGTCGATGGCCGGCCGGTTCGAATGGATCCGCAAGGTGGCCAACCAGAGCCGGAGCAGCAAGGCGAACGGAGCCACCCAGAGCCAATGGTACCAGGGCACCACCGCGGGGATCTCAGGAAGGGCTGGGGCCGGGTCCGACACGAACCCACTTACGCATCCCCGGGCCGGAAGTTCAAACACTTACCGCAACCCGAGGGCCTGCCGGATCGCCGGCCGCTCCAGCAGGTGGAGCAAGGGCAAGGAGAACAGACCCGGCTGGGCATCGGCCCAGGCCGCGAGTTCCGCCGGGCTCCGCCAAAGCACCGCGTCGACCTCGAACGCGGCCGGCGCGCACGTTTCGGCCCGGCGAGAGAGGAGGTAGGAACGGACGAACTCGCGCCCAAGGTCTTCGTGCTGGGGCGCATAATCGACCTCCCGCAGCTCCAGCGGGGCGACGTGGATGCCGAGTTCCTCGCCCAGTTCGCGGACCGCGGCCGCGAGGTAGGTCTCGCCGGCGTCGACATGACCGGCGCAGGAGGAACTGATCTGCCCGGGGCAATTGTCCTTCGCGAAGGACCGGCGCTGCAGGCACAGCTGGCCATCCGGCCGCAGCCAGAAGATGTGCACCGCCCGGTGCAGGAGACCCCGGCGATGGATCTCGCTACGACGCTCGCGGCCGATGACCCGGTCCGCGGCGTCGACGACGTCGAAGACCTCGTCCGGGGATTGGCCGACCTCGGCATTCATGCGCGGCCGAGGTCCATGATGACGTTCCATCGCTTGGTCAGCTCGCGGTCATGCTTCTTCCACCGGGGATCCCAGGCCGCCAATTGGTCCCAGAAACGCTCCGAGTGATCCATGTGGCGGCGATGCGAGAGCTCATGCAGGATGACATGGTCGTGCAGGAGCGGGGGCAGCAGCACGAGACGCCAATTGAGCGAAAGCGCCCCCGTCGCCGAACAGGACCCCCAGCGGGTGGTCTGATCCCGCACGCCGACCTGCGCCACGGTCACGCCGACGCGCCGGGAAAGCCGCTCGACGGCGAGAGGCAGGCCGGTCTCCGCGAAACGTCGCAAGGCGCGGGCGGCCCCGGGCTCCGGCGCGGCGGCCGCGACGGTGAGGTCGACCCGGTCCTCGGCGTGGGTGAACTTGAGCGAGGTGCGCGCGCCTTCGGCCAGGCGCACCTCCATCAGCCGGTCGTCCAGCGTCGCCCAAGGGTATTTGCGCAGGTGGTCCAGCAACGAGGCCTGCACCGGCCGGGCCTTCGCGACGACCTTCTCCAACCAGGCGAGATTGGCCTGGAGGAACGCGCGCGCGGAGGCTTCGGAAGCCTGCGGCGGGTAGGAAAGGATGACCTTGGGGCCCGGCCGGACGGCCAGGCGGATGCGCAGGGAACGGGTGGAGACGCGCGGCCAGACCTCGACGGTGCGCCCGGGCAGCGGGACGATGATCGGTGCTCCGTCCGGCCGCATGCTAGCCCTTCTTGGCGTTGGTTTCGGCGGTGCGCACGACCTCGGCCGTATGCCGACGCAGGGCGGAATCGGGATCGACGCCGGCATCGCGACAGGCGGCGACCAGTTCGAAGAGCCGGCGACCCGCGGCGGCCTCGTCGAGCCCCCGCGCGGCGGCGTCGACCTGGGCGACGTCGACGGTCGCGCCCGCGTCGAGCTGCTTCTTGCGGACCTGCTTCCAGACCTCGCGGGCCGTGAGGATCGAGTTGAGCGCGGGCGGCAGGTCCTTGAAGACGGTCGGCGCCGCCGCGCCCTTCTCCTTCAGCTTGATCTGCTCCCACTGCTTCACGACCGCCTCGGGATCGCCGAGCTTGGCGCCTTCGCCGAAGACATGCGGGTGACGTCGCACCATCTTGTCGTTCACCTCGCGGGCGACCGCGTCGAAATCGAAGTGTCCGGCCTCCGCGGCCATCTGCGCGTGCAGGGTGACGTGGAACAGCAGGTCCCCGAGCTCCTCGCGGAGGTTCGGGAGGTCGTCGCGATCGATGGCCTGGAGCAGTTCGCTGACCTCCTCGACCAGGCAGTCGCAGAGGGTGCGGTGGGTCTGGACCCGGTCCCAGGGGCAACCATCGGGGGCGCGCAACCGGGCGGTGGTGGCGAGAAGGAGGTCGATGCCGGACATGCCCGCCATCGAGACGACCTCGCCGAGGGAGTCAAAACGATTGCCAGAACGGCCGGGAGCGGTTCCGTTGGGGACGTGGACAAATTGTCGGAGATCATGGACGCCAAGCGCCGGGAAATCGCCCCGTTCGCCCGACCCGTCGCCGACGCGGAACTGGCGGCCTTCGCCGCCCGCGACCTCCCGCCCGGTTTCCGGCGTTCCTTGGATGTCCCGGGCCGCTTGACGGTCATCGCCGAGGTCAAGCGGGCCTCGCCCAGCGTGGGGACGATCAAGGCCGACGTCGACGCGGTCGCGCAGGCCCGCGCCTACGCCGCGGCGGGCGCCGACTGCCTGTCCGTGCTCACGGAGACCACCTACTTCCAAGGCCGCCTGGCCGACCTCGAAGCCGTGACCCGGGACCAAGGGTCCCGCGCCCGCCCCCTGCCCTGCATCCGCAAGGACTTCATGGTGCACCCCTACCAGGTCCTCGAGGCGGCGCAGGCGGGCGCCCGCTGCATCCTCATCATCGTCCGCGGGTTGACCGACGACGAGATCCGGCCGATCCACCGCGCCGCGAAGCTCGCCGGCCTCGACACGCTCTTCGAGGTGCACGACGAACCCGAGCTCGAGCGGGCGCTCCGGCACGATCCCGACATGGTCGGCGTGAACAACCGCAACCTTTCGACCTTCCAGATCGACCTCGCCTTCGCGGAACGGGTCATCCCACGGATGCCCCGGCACATCCTGAAGGTCGCCGAAAGCGGCATCAAGACCCCCGAGGACGCGCGCCGGATGCGCGCGGCCGGCGCCCACGCCCTGCTGGTGGGCGAATCGCTGATGCGCGCCGCCGACCCCGCCGCGCTGCTGCAGGCCTTCCGCGACGCATGAACGACGGGCCCCTCAGCCTGTCGGAGACCCGCGAGCTGCTGGCGCGTTTGGCGCACATGCCGAAGAAATGGCTGGGCCAGAATTTCCTGGTCGACGGGAACATCGTCCGCAAATCCCTCGAGCTCGGCGAGGTGAAGGCCGGCGACACCGTGGTGGAGGTCGGACCCGGCCTCGGCACGCTCACCCGGACGCTGCTCGGCGCCGGGGCGGACCTCTTCGCCGTCGAGGCGGACCGGACGATGGTCTACCACCTCGAGACGACCCTGGCTCCGCGCTACCCCGCCACCTTCCACCTGCACGAGGGAGACGCCGTCGACTTCCCACGCGCCGGCCTGAAGGACGCGGTCGACGGTTCGTTCAAGGTCATCGCCAACCTGCCGTATGCGATCTCCACGCCCTGGATGGATGCGATCTGCGCCGGCCCCCACCCTTCGCTGATGGTGCTCATGCTGCAACGCGAAGCGGCCGATCGCCTCACCGCCGACGTCGGCACCGGGCACTGGTCCGCGGTGACGGCGCAGGTCCAGCTCGCCTTCGAACGCGTCCGGATGCATCCCGTGCCGGCGCAGTCCTTCAACCCGCCGCCCAAGGTCGAGTCCTGCCTGCTGGTCCTCCGCCGCCGGCCGGAGGCCCGCCGGCTCAGCCCGCGCGCCCGCGAGGTGGCCCGGATGCTCTTCACCCAACGCCGCAAGCAGGTAGGGTCGGCGGCCCGGAAACTTTTCCCCGACCAGCCCGACGTGACGCGGTGGCTCGAGGGCTTGCCGGCCTTCGGGGTGACGTCCCTGGCCCGCCCCGAGACGATCCCGGCCGAGGCTTGGCTGACGCTTTGACCCGCCTGGGATTGCTTTCCGCGGATTCCCTGCTCCTTATCCCCTCATGTCCGTCAAAGTAGGCCTCGTCTCCCTCGGTTGCGCCAAGAACCTCATCGATTCCGAGATCATGATCGGCCACCTCACCCAGGCCGGCATGTCCATGACCCCCGACGCCGCCGAGGCCGACGTGGTCATCGTGAACACCTGCTCGTTCATCGACGCCTCGAAGCACGAGGCCCTCGAGGCGATCTACGAGATGAGCGACGGCAAGGCCACCGCGCGGAAGCAGGGCCAGAAACTCATCGTCGCGGGCTGCATGGCCCAGCGCTACCAGGGCGCCCTGCCGGTCGTCGAGGGCGCCAAAGGGCGCGTCGAACTGCCCCACGTCGACGCCTTCATCGGCCTCGACCAGGTGACGAACATCGTCCCCGTCATCCGCAAGGTGATGGGCGGCGACGCCGGCAAGACCGAGTTCCTCGCCAAGACGACGACCTTCATCCCGGACTTCGACACCCCGCGGTTCCGCCTCACCCCGCGGCACGCGGCCTACATCAAGATCGCCGAGGGCTGCAACCACCCGTGCTCCTTCTGCATCATCCCGCGCATCCGCGGCCGCCACCGCAGCCGCACCGTGGAGTCCGTCGTGAAGGAGGCGCGCCTGCTCGTGGCCGACGGCGTCAAGGAGATCAACCTGATCTCGCAGGACACGACCTATTTCGGCATGGATCGCTGGACGGACGCGCGCCCTAACCCGCGCAGCAAGGTCGATTCCACCAAGGGCGAGTCGCTCGCCTCCCTCCTGCGCGAGCTGGACGCCATCGCGGGGGACCACTGGATCCGCCTCCTCTACACCCACCCGGCCCACTGGAGCGACGAACTCATCGAGACCATCGCGCAATCCCGCCACGTGACCCGCTACGTCGACATCCCGCTCCAGCACATCTCCGACCGCATGCTGTCGGCGATGCAGCGCGAGACCGATGGCGCCTACATCCGCGACCTGATCCGCCGCATGCGGGCGGGCATTCCGGACCTGGTCATCCGCACCACCTTCATCGTCGGCTTCCCCGGCGAGACCGAGGAGGACTTCCAGGAACTCCTCGATTTCCTGGCGGCCACCCGCTTCGACCGCGTCGGCATCTTCAAGTATTCCAAGGAGGAAGGCACCAAGGGTGCCAAGCTCGACGGCCACCTGGGCGACGAGGTCAAGGCCGACCGCCATGCCCGCGCCATGCTCCTCCTCCAGCGCCTCTCAAAGGAACGCGGCGAGGCCTTCATCGGCCGCAAGCTCCGCGTCCTCGTCGAAAGCCCGGGCGTGGCGCGCAGCGCCGGCGACGCCATGGAGATCGACGGCATCGTGCAGGTCCCCAAGAAGCTGCCGGTGGGCCAGTTCGCCGAGGTCACCGTGACCGGCGCGCTCGAGTACGACCTGATCGCCCGCTGAGCCTCAGGCCTCGGTCTCGCGCTCGGCGGCGGCGGCTTCCGCCGAGGCCGACGCCGCCGGCGAGTCGCTGAGCCGGATGAGCGCGTCGAGCGACGAGAAGTGGCGCGTCCAATCCGTCATGTCAGGGATGTCGCCGACCACGGTCGAGAAGAGCTCGCGCTTCTCCTGCTTGAGCTCCTCGATGCGCTCCTCGACGGTGCCCGGGGCGATCATGCGATAGATGAGGACCGGGTTCTTCTGGCCGATGCGGTGCACGCGGTCGACGGCCTGGGCCTCGACGGCCGGATTCCACCACGGATCCAGGAGGAAGACGTACTCGGCGGTGTTGAGGGTGATGCCCGTACCCCCGGCCTTGAGGGAGGCGAGGAACAAGGCCGGCCCCTTGGTCTCCTTGAAACGCTCGACGGGCGTGGAGCGGTCCTTGGTCTCCCCCGTCAACTCGAAGATCGGCAGCTGCGGGAGGTCGCGGGCGAGGGCGACCTTGACGCGCTCGATGAGCGAGACGAACTGCGAGAAGACCACGGCCTTGGAACCGTTGGCGGCGACCTCCGCGAGCTTGGAGACCAGGAGCGTGATCTTCCCGGAGTGCGCGGAGGGGCAACCGGAGTTCTCGGGCAGCAGCCCCGGGTCGCAGCAGACCTGACGCAGGCGCATGAGCAGCGTGAGGACCGAGGTCGCGTCGCGGGACAGGAGGCTCGCCAGCTCGCCGGACAGGCCGCTTCCCTGGGTGAGGTGCTGGTAAAGCGCGCGCTGCTCGTGGGTGAGCGGACACGGCAGGACCACCTCCATCTTCGGCGGGATGTCGGCCGCGACATGCCGCTTGAGACGGCGCAGGACGAAGGGCGAGACCTGCCGGCGGACCTTGCCCAGCGCCGCCTGGGGGTCGCGGAGCATCATGCGCTCGAACTGCGCGCGTTTGCCGAGCAGGCCGGGCATGAGGAACCGGAAGATCGTCCAGAGGTCCGTCGGACGGTTCTCCAAGGGCGTGCCGGTGATCGCGATGCGGTGCATCGCCTGCAAGGCGACGCAGGTCTGCGTCGTCTTCGACTCGGGATTCTTGATCGCCTGGGCCTCGTCAAGCACCGCGTAACCGAACTTGGTCTTCGCCAGCTGGTCGGCGTGACGGCGAAGCTGCGTGTAGCTGGAGATCCAGAGCCGAGCGTCGGGATTGCGGACGAAGTCGTCGTCGGCCGTGAGGACCGAGACACCGGCGCTCAGCTCGGGATGGAAGCGCTTGATCTCGCCGATCCAGACCGGGATGACGCTGGCGGGGCACACGATGATCGTGCGCTCGCCGACCGGACGCGAAGCGAGCAAGGCCAGGACCTGGACCGTCTTGCCGAGACCCATCTCATCGGCCAGGAGCGGGTGCGCGCCGAGTTCGCAGAGCCGGGCGAGCCACGCCACGCCCTTGGCCTGATAGGGGCGGAGGTGGGCCGGCAGGTCGTCGGGGGCGACCGGCTCCTGCAGGAGCCGGTCTTTCCAGGCCTTGAGGTCGTCGTTGAGCTTGAGGGCGCCGACCGCGGCGTGGTCGAAGAGGGAGAGCAGCAGGTAGCGCGGGACCTCGCCTTCCTTGGCACGCCAGTCCTCGGAGAAATCGGCCACGGCGGCGTTGTAGGCGACCACGCCCTTGCCCGGCAGGATGACCGGGCGACCGCCGGCCTTGAGCAGCAGTTTCTGCTCCTCGGCGAGCAGGCGATGCTTGCCGGCCTTGAGGCGCCAGTTGAGCCGGAACGACTTGCCGTCCGCGCCCGACTCGGCGTCGGCGTCGACCTCGACCTGCAGCTGCTCGTTGCGGAAGATCTCCAGCGACTCCTCGCCGACCAGCCGGAAGCGCTTGCGCCACTCGGCCAGCTCCTCGCGGACGAACCGCTCGATGCGCCCGATGTTGTCGATGCCCCAGGTGCCCGCGGCCTTCCCGTAGGCGAAACCCGCGCGATGCGCGACGGTCGAGAAACGGAACAGCGTCTGGCGTTGCTCGTCGGAAAGCTCGTCGCCGGGGACGGCGCCGGGACCGAAGCAGCTCCAGGCGTGGCCGCCGCGCCCCGCCCAGGAGGCGGAGGCGGTGAGGCCACCCGGGGAAAGCTCGAACGAAACCTGCAGTTTCAGCGCCGCGCGGGCGCCGGCATCCTTGCGCTCCGGTTCGACCGGCGCGACCGGGGCCGCGACCGGCGCGGAATCGTCGATCGGCGACACCTCGTCGGCGAGCAATTCCTCCACCTCATACATGCCGGCCACCGCGAACGGCGCGCCGTTCTCCTCCTCGGGGAGCGAGGTGCGCCATTCGATGCCGCCCTCCACGAGCTCGATGACGGCGCGGACCGTCTGCGTCTCCGTGCGGGTGACCGCCTCGGCGGTCTGCGGCTTCAATTCCAACGAGCGCACCAGACCCTCGGTGTAGATCCGCCGGCCCTCCGCGAGGTCGGCCTTCCTGAAGGTCTTCTCCCAGGACTCCGGCAAGGACGCGAACCACCGTTCCAAGGCTTCCGTGGAATACGAACGATTGGCCGGTCGCGGGGTGGACATCGACGGGCTTGCAGTAAACCTCCCCGATTTCCTCGATACAACACTCAATCTTGGCCTCAAACGCTCATAACTAGGCACGGTCTGGACTTGTTTCCCCCTCCCTCGGAAGCCTAGCATTGGACTCCCTTTATCGGTCACCGAAATGAAACACTTGAGCGTAGGAACCCGCTGGAACGCCGACCTGGTCGCCTCTTACCATGAGCGCTGGACACAGGACCCGCTCTCCGTCGACCCGGAGTGGCGCGCCTTCTTCGAGGGCTTCGAACTCGGACTGAGCCTGCCGCCCAAGCCCGGCAAAGGTGGCGCCGCCGGCAACGTGGACGCCGTCGCCCAATTCAAGGTCCTGGCCGCCATCGAGGCCTACCGGATGCTCGGCCACCTCCAGGCCCGCATCAACCCGCTCCTCGACCCCCAGCCGTACTTCGCGCTGACCGACAAGGCCTTGGGCCTCGACGGCCTCGCGCCGGAGCGGAGCTTCCACACCGGCGACTTCCTCGGCGGCAAGCTGCTTCCGTTGTCCGAGATCCTCGCCAAGCTCCGCGCCATCTACTGCGGTCCCATCGGCGTCGAGTTCACCCATATCCAGGAAGGTGCGCGCCGCCGCTGGCTCCAGGAGCGCGCCGAGTCCTGCGGCCTGCGCCCCGCCTACGACGCCGAGACGCGCCGGCGCTTCCTCCGCACCCTCGTCCAAGCCGAGCAATTCGAACGTTTCCTGCATCGCACCTTCGTCGGCGCCAAGCGCTTCTCCGTCGAAGGGGGCGAGACCGTCATGAACGCCCTGGAGCAGCTGCTCCACCGCGCCCCGGGGCTGAAGATCACCGACCTCGTCGTCGGCATGGCCCACCGCGGCCGCCTGAACGTCCTCGTCAACCTCTGCGGCAAGAAGGCCGAGCACCTGTTCCGCGCCTTCAACGAGAACCACATCCCCGACACGACCCACGGCGACGGCGACGTGAAATACCACCTGGGCTACGAGGGGGAACGCACCGTCGACGGGCAGCCGGTGGCGGTCACGCTCGCCTTCAACCCGAGCCACCTCGAGGCCGTCAATCCCGTGGTCCTTGGACGCGCCCGCGCGCGCGTCGACCTCCAGGACAAGGCCGCCCGCGCGCAGACCTTGCCCGTGCTCATCCACGGCGACGCGGCCTTCGCCGGCCAAGGCATCGTGATGGAGACCCTCAACCTCGCCGGCCTGAAGGGCTACGGCGTGGGCGGCACCGTGCACCTCGTCACGAACAACCAGGTCGGCTTCACGACCAACCCCGACGAAGCGCGCACCGGCCGCCACTGCACCGAGATCGCCAAGTTCACCGAGGCGCCGATCCTCCACGCCAACGGCGATGACCCCGACGCCGTCGTGCTCGCGACCGAGATCGCCCTGGAGTATCGCCAGCAGTTCGGCGCCGACGCCGTCGTCGACATCGTGTGCTACCGACGCTACGGCCACAACGAGACCGACGAGCCGTTCTTCACCCAGCCGGTGCTGTATCGCAACATCGCCGCGCACCCGTCCGTCACCGAGCTCTACGCCTCCCGCCTGACGCAGGCCGGCTCCGCCCCCGACGGCGAACTGGCCAAGCTCCGCACCGAGAACGACGTGCTGCTCGAGGCGGCCCAGGCCCGCGCCCTCGAGGCGATCAAGGCCGAGATCGCCGAGCGCCAGAAGGCGCCCTTCGGCGTGCGCCCCTTCCGTTCCCCCTACGAGCACCATGTCCCGACGGCGGTGAGCGCCGAGTTGCTCGCCAAGGTGGCCCCGCACCTTTGGCAGATGCCGCCGGACTTCACGCCGAACCCCAAGATCAAGCGCCAGCTCGACCTCAAGGCCGAGGCCTTCAAGTCGGGCGCCAACCTCGACTGGAGCCTGGGCGAGGGCCTTGCCTTCGCCACCCTGCTGGCCGAAGGCCACCCGATCCGCGTCTCCGGCCAGGACGTCGAGCGCGGCACGTTCTCGCATCGCCACGCCGTCCTGCACGACCCTTCCAACGACGCCGAGCACTGCCCGCTCAACAGCATCGGCGGCGCCGCCATCGAGCTGGTCAACTCGTCCCTCTCGGAATACGCCGTGCTCGGCTTCGATTACGGCTACTCCCTCGAGGCGCCCGACTCGCTGGTCATCTGGGAGGCCCAGTTCGGCGACTTCGCCAACGGCGCGCAGATCATGATCGACCAGTTCATCGCCTCGGCGGAGTCGAAATGGAACCAGACCAGCGGTCTCGTGATGCTGCTCCCGCATGGCTACGAAGGCCAGGGGCCGGAGCACTCCTCCGCCCGCCTCGAGCGCTTCCTCCAGCTCTGCGCGGAGAACAACCTCCAGGTCATCCAGCCCTCCACGCCCGCCCAGCTCTTCCACGCCCTGCGTCGTCAGGTGAAGGCGGAGTTGCGCAAGCCGCTCGTCGTGATGACGCCGAAGAGCCTGCTGCGACACAAGGCCTGCGTCAGCAAGCTGACCGACCTCACCTCAGGCGGCTTCCAGGCGATCCTCCCCGACGCGACGCCGGCCGCCAAGACCGAGCGCCTGCTGCTCTGCTCCGGCAAGGTCTTCTACGAGCTCGACGCCGAGCGCGCCAACCGCAAGGACGCGTCCACGACGATCGTGCGCATCGAGCAGTTCTACCCCTTCGACGCCGCCACCCTTTCCCAGCTCCACGATCAATACGGCGAACCGAAGAAGGTCGTCTGGGTCCAGGACGAGCCGCGCAACATGGGCGGCTGGTCCTTCATCGCCCCGCTCATCGAGGAGACGCTCGAACTCCGCCCGGCCTACGCGGGTCGCGACGCCGGCGCCTCGCCCGCGGTGGGCTCCCTCTCGGTCCACAAGATCGAGCAGGCCGACCTCATCCGCCAGGCCTTCGAGCTTTAAGCAGGAAGTCTCGCTCCGGGTGGCTGTTTTTGGCCACCCGCCCCCGGAAACGCCCAACCTAGGTCGATTAAAGGGTCATTTCCCCGTTGAAACCACCGGAAAGGGGTTCCAAAGTGCCCCACTTACTTTTCATGGCTGTCGACGTCAAAATCCCTCCCATGGGAGAATCCATCACCGGCGGCTTGCTCGCCGCCTGGTTGGTCAAAAGCGGGGACTCGGTCCGGAAGGGCCAGCCCCTCTTCTCCTATGAAACCGACAAGGTCACTTCCGAAGGCACCGCCGAGGTCGATGGCCGGATCACCCTCGCCGTCGAAGCCGGCACCGAAGTCCTCGTAGGCCAAGTGGTTGCCAGCATCGAAGCCGGCGCCGCCGGCAACGCTCCGACCCCCGCCGCGGCACCGGCCGCCAAGCCCCCGGTTCCCGCGGCCAGCGCCAGCCCGGCGCCCGCGCCCGCCCACGTCGCCGCCAAGTCCGGCGCCGCCGCCGAGGTCTCCCCGGCGGTGCGCCGTCTCGCCGCCGAAACGGGCCTCGACCCCGCCGCCATCGAAGGCACCGGCAAGGCCGGCCGCGTGACCAAGGGCGACATGCTCGCCGCCCTTGCCGGGCAGGCGCCGATCAAGGCCGTCGCCCCGACCGCCATCTCCGCCCCGGCCCCCACCTCCGCCCCGGCCCCTGCGCCCGTCGCCGCGGTCGAGATTCCTTCCCGCACGGGCCGCACGACGCGCAAACGCATGTCACCGCTGCGTCGCAAGATCGCCGAACGCCTCGTCCAGGCCAAGTCGGAGACCGCGATGCTGACCACCTTCAACGAGGTGAACATGGCGCCGGTGATGGAACTGCGCAAACGCCACGGTGAGGACTTCCTCAAGAAATACGGGGTCAAGCTCGGCTTCATGTCCTTCTTCGTCAAGGCGGTCGTGCAGGCGCTCAAGGAAGTGCCCGCCGTCAACGCGCAGCTCGAAGGCGACGACATCATCGAGAACCACTTCTTTGACATCGGCGTCGCCGTCGGCACCGACAAGGGACTGATGGTCCCCGTCGTCCGCGACTGCGACCAGCTGAACTTCGCCGGCATCGAGAAAGCCATCGGCGACTTCGGCAAACGCGCCCGCGACGGCAAGATCCAGCTGCCCGAGCTCCAAGGCGGCGTCTTCACCATCTCCAACGGGGGCATCTACGGTTCGATGCTCTCGACGCCGATCCTCAACCACCCGCAGGCCGCCATCATGGGCCTGCATAACATCGTCGAGCGCCCGGTCGTCGAGAACGGCCAGATCGTGATCCGGCCGATCATGTACCTCGCGCTCTCGTACGACCATCGCATCATCGACGGCAAGGAAGCCGTCACCTTCCTCGTGAAGGTCCGCCAGTTCATCGAGGACCCGCAGCGCCTGCTGTTCGGCGTCTGACCTCTCTCCCCGCCCCTTCAACCATGTCCCAACTCGATCTCGTCGTAATCGGCTCCGGCCCCGGTGGCTACGTCGCCGCCATCAAGGCCGCCCAGCTCGGCCTCAAGGTCGCCCTCGTGGAAAAAGACCCCACGCTCGGCGGCACCTGCCTCAACGTCGGCTGCATCCCCTCGAAGGCCCTGCTCCACTCCACCGAGACCTGGCGGCACGTCCACCACGCCAAGCACCATGGCATCGTCGGCGCCGAGAAGCTCACCTTCGACGTCCCGACCATGCTCGCGAACAAGGACAAGGTCGTCGCCCAGCTCAACAAAGGCGTCGAGTTCCTCGTCTCCAAGCGCGGCGTGGAGATCGTCCGCGGCCTCGGCCGCCTCGGCAAGCCCGGCCAGGTGCTCGTCCGCGGCGCCGCCGCCGAACGCGTCCTCGAGACGAAGCACATCCTGATCGCCACCGGGTCGGTGCCGGTCGAGCTCCCCTTCATGAAGTTCGACGGCGAGACCGTGATCTCCTCGGACCATGGCATCGCCCTCAAGGCCGTCCCCGAGAAGATGGTCGTCGTCGGCGCCGGCGCGATCGGCCTCGAGCTGGGTTCCGTCTGGGCCCGTCTCGGCGCCCAGGTCACCGTCGTCGAGATGTTGCCGTCCATCGGCGGGCCCGCCTACGACGCCGACATCGCCAAGGCCGCCCAGGCCGCCTTCGAGAAGCAAGGCCTCAAGTTCGAGCTCGGCGCCAAGGTCACCGGCGTCAAGAAGACGGCGGCCGGCGCCGCGCTCACCGCCGAACGCGACGGCAAGGCCCTCGAGTTCCCGGCCGACAAGATCCTCGTCGCCGTCGGCCGCAAGGCCAACACCACCGGGCTCGGCGCCGCCGAGGCGGGCCTCAAGCTCGATGAACGCGGCCGCGTCGTCATCGACGGCCACTTCGCCACCAACCTCCCCGGCGTCTACGCCATCGGCGACGTCGTCGTCGGCCCGATGCTCGCCCACAAGGCGGAGGAGGAAGGCGTCGCCGTCGCGGAGAACCTCGCCGGCAAACACGGTCACGTGAACTACGGCGTCATCCCCGGCGTCATCTACACCGACCCCGAAGTCGCCTGCGTGGGTCTCTCCGAGGCCGAAGCCAAGGCCAAGAACCTCGAGGTCAAAGTCGGCAAGTTCCAGCTCCAGGGCAACGGCCGCGCCATCGCCACCGACGCCACCACCGGCTTCATCAAGGTCATCGCCGACGCCAAGACCGACAAGGTGCTGGGCGTGCAGATGGTCGCCAAGGGCGCGTCCGAGATGATCGCCGCCGCGTGCGCGCACATGGAATACGGCGGCAGCGCCGAGGACATCGCGCGCACCTGCTTCGCGCACCCGACCGTCAGCGAGTCCTTCAAGGAGGCCGCGATGGCCGTCGGCAAGGCGAGCATCCACTCGCTCTGAGCGGTCCGACAGTAACGAACGAAAGGGTGCGAATAGCACCCTTTCTCCTTTTACCGTTCCAACCCGTCAAAAGGACCGTCGCTCCGTCGCTTTAGCGTCGAAGTCGGTCTTGAAAGTCAGGGGCTAGGCTGACCACGGCACACGTTTGGACCGACTGCCGTTGCTTCCTTCCGGACCTGGCGGGATTCGTCGGCCAACCATTGCATGGGGCCTAGCTGACCTTTATGGATGCCCGCTCAATCCGCTCTTTTCAACCACCAACTTAGGGACTAATCCCTTGCTTCTTCCGATGGCCGAAATCCCCAAGTCCTACGATCCCCAGGGGGTCGAACAACAATGGTATGACCGCTGGGTCGCCGCCGGCTGCTTCGCCGGGAAAGTCGACCCGTCGAAGGAGTCCTTCGCGGTCATGATCCCGCCGCCGAACGTGACCGGCGTGCTGCACATGGGGCACCTGCTGAACAACACTTTACAGGACATCATGGTCCGCCGCGCCCGGCAGGAAGGCAAGTCGGCTCTCTGGCTCCCGGGGACCGACCACGCCGGCATCGCCACCCAGTCCCGGGTCGAGAAGGAACTCCGCCAGAAGCATGGCCAGACCCGCCACGACCTCGGTCGCGAGAAGTTCATCGAGGTCGCGTCCGAGTGGCGCGACAAGCATGGCGGCATCATCCTCGGGCAGCTGCGCAAGCTCGGCGCCTCCTGCGACTGGGACCGCACCGTGCACACCCTCGACGCAGGTTACTCCCAGGCCGTCCTCCAGACGTTCGTCACCCTGTATGAGCGCGGTTACGTCTACCGCGGCAAGCGCATGGTGAACTGGTGCCCGGTCTCGCAGACCGGCCTCTCCGACGAGGAGGTCATCATGAAGCCCTCCAAGGGCTCCCTCTACCGCATGCGGTATGAGGTCGCCGAACTCCCCGGCACTTTCCTGGAGATCTCGACCACCCGTCCCGAGACCATCCCCGGCGACGCCGCCGTCGCCGTCCACCCCGAGGACGAGCGCTACCGGCACCTCATCGGCAAGCACGTCTGGCGCCCCTTCCCCCGCGCCCGGATCCCGATCGTCGGCGACGCCGCCGTCGAGAAGGAGTTCGGTACGGGCGTGCTGAAGGTGACCCCTGCGCACGACCGCACCGACTTCGACATCGGCAAGCGCCACCAGCTGCCCGTCATCGACGTGATGAACCCGGACGGCACGATGAACGCCGACGCCGGTCCGCTCGCGGGACTGGAGCGCTTCAAGGCCCGGGTCGCCGCGGAGAAGCTCCTCGAGGAACTCGGCGCGCTCGTGAAGACCGAGCCTTACGAGAACACCGTCGGCTTCTCCGAACGCGCCGATGTGCCGATCGAACCCCGGCTCAGCGAGCAGTGGTTCATCCGCTACCCGAAGGTCGAGGAGGCCAAGCGCGCCGTCACCGCGGGCATCATCAAGTTCCACCCCGAGCGCTGGACCAAGACCTACCTCCACTGGCTGGAGAACATCCAGGACTGGTGCGTGAGCCGCCAGCTCTGGTGGGGGCACCGCATCCCGGTGTGGTACCGCAAGGGCGCCGACCGCAACGCCGCCGCCAACCGCCACGTCGCCCTGACCCCGCCCGCCGACCCGCAGAACTGGGAGCAGGACCCCGACGTGCTCGACACCTGGGCCTCGTCGTGGCTCTGGTGCCTCGCGACCATCGGCTGGCGCAAGCCCGGCGAGACGACCGAGGAACTCAAGCACTGGTATCCGACCGGCGCCCTCGCGACCGGCCCGGACATCATCTTCCTCTGGGTCGCCCGCATGATCATCGCCGGCCTCGAGCTGCATGGCCCGGAGCAGAAGACCCTGACGGACGACGAGATCCGGCGGCGCATCCCGTTCAAGCGCGTCTACTTCAACGGCATCATCCGGGACAAGCTCGGTCGCAAGATGTCCAAGTCGCTCGGCAACTCGCCCGAGCCGCTCGACCTGATCGCCAAGTTCGGCGCCGACGGCCTGCGCTTCGGCCTGCTGTCGATCGCGCCGAAGGGACAGGACATCCTCTTCGACGAGGACCGCGTCGGCCAGGGCCGCAATTTCTGCAACAAGCTCTGGAACGCCGCGCGCTTCCGCCAGATGTCCGGCCCGATGTCGGACAACGCCACGCTGGCCGCGATCGTCGCCCGCATCCGCGCGCCGCAGCTGGACGACGACGACTTCGCCATCCTCCATGGCCTGGCCGAGTTGACCGACGCCACCGCCCGGAACCTGGAGGAACATGAGTTCACCGCCTACGCGCAAGGACTCTACGCCTTCTTCTGGGGGGACTTCTGCGACTGGTACGTCGAAGCCTCCAAGGCCCGCCTCGCCGATCCGGCGCTCCGCGACACCTGCCTGGCCGTCCAGGACCTCGTGCTGCGGCAATTCCTGCTGCTGCTGCACCCCGTGGCGCCCTTCATCACCGAGGAGCTCTGGCACCTCCTGGGCTACGGCCCGGAACAGGATTTCATCCAGCGCCACCAAGCCGGTTCGGGCGGGGACCTCCTGCGCGCCCTGCGCGAGCATGGGGTGAAGTTGATCGCCTCGAAGGTTGCGGACGTCGCCGCCTTGCGTGAATTCGTCGCCGCGGTGCGTGCGCTCAAATCCCAAGGCAACCAGGCGACCCGCCGCGACAGCCTCATCACCGTCGTCCCCAAGGACGCCGCCAGCCGCGCCCTGCTCGACGGCAACCGCGACAAGCTGGGCCGCCTCGCCGGTCTGGCCGAACTACGCTACGCCGACGATCTCGCCGGTCGCCCCGGGTCGCTCACGGGACTCGGCGCCATCGCGCTCGAGCTGAGCGGCAACGTCGACGTCGGGGCCGAGAAACTGCGCCTCGGCAAGGAGTTGGAAAAGCTCGAGAAAGCCGTCGCCGCCGGCGAAACCAAGCTCTCGAACGAAGCCTTCGTCTCCAAGGCCCCCCCCGCCATCCTCGAGGGCGCCCGCAAGCAGCTCGACGAGGTCCGCGGCAAACGCGACGAGATCGCCCGCATGATCGCGGCGCTCGGCTGAACCATGGCCGCCCGCGTCCACGTCCACGCCGACAAGCAGGCGGCCGCGGTCGCCGTCGCGGCGAAGATCGGCACGCTCATCCGTCGGCGGGCCGCGGAAGGACGCCGGGTGGTGCTGGGCTTGGCGACGGGGTCGACGCCCCTGCCCCTCTACGCCGAACTGGTCCGGCTCCACCGCGACGAAGGCCTGAGTTTCCGGAACGTCACCACCTTCAACCTCGACGAGTACGAAGGCCTCGCGGGCGACCGTCCCGAGTCCTACCGACGCTTCATGGAGGCGCACCTCTTTCGCCACCTCGACCTCGACCCGGCTAGCACCCATGTGCCGGCGGGCATCGCCGCCGACCAAACCCATGCCTGCGCATCCTACGAGCAGGCGATCCGCGCGGCCGGCGGGCTCGACCTGCAGGTGCTCGGCATCGGCCGGACCGGCCACATCGGCTTCAATGAACCGCCCTCGACCTTGGAGAGCCGCACCCGTCGCGTGCACCTCGACGAAGTGACCCGCCGCGACAACGCCCCGTTCTTCGCCCGGCCGGAAGACGTGCCGCACGGCGCCATCACCATGGGGGTGGCGACGATCATGGAGGCCCGCGAAATCGAGCTGCTCGCCTTCGGTCCCGCGAAGGCCGCGATCGTCCGCCGCGCCCTCTGCGAGCGACCCAACGCAGACTGCCCGGCCACCTGGCTCCAACTCCACCCGGCCTGCACCTTCCACCTCGACCCGTCCTCGGACGCCGAGCTCTGAGCCGCGATGACCCTCCGCCCTCGCCATGTCTCGCCGATCGACCCGGGCTTCGTCCCCGCCTCGCTCTGGACCCGCGCCTTCCTCGCCACCTGTGCACGCACGCCGGGCAGCTCCGCGCTGGCGATCGGCCTGCGCCGCCCGGACGGCACCGCCTCCGTCTTCCGCACCCAGGTCCTCCCCGCGGGCGCCGGCGATGCCGATAACCTCCTGCACGTCGAACGGACGGTGAAGTTCCTGCTCTGGGCCCGCGGTGGCGACGAAGTGCTGCTTAGCGGCGCCCTGGCCGCGCGCTTGGCCGAAGCCCTGCGCCGGCTCTATGTCGCCGGGGGCGCCCGCGCCTTCGACGCCGAATTCGTCCGCAAGCTCTTCGAGCGCCCGCTGACCTTCACCGTCGTCGACGAAGCCGGCCTCCCGGCCGAAAGCGCCTCGCACCTGCCCCTCGGGCGCAACCTCGGCGGCTGCCGCATCGGCTTCGACCTCGGCGGCTCCGACCGCAAGTGCGCCGCCTTGATCGACGGCAAGGTCGTCTACTCGGAGGAGGTCAAGTGGGACCCTTATTTCCAGACGGATCCGGACTACCACCTCGAGGGGATCCGCGACTCGCTGAAACTCGCCGCCGCCCACCTGCCCCGCGTCGACGCCATCGGCGGCTCGGCCGCCGGCGTCTACATCTCGAACCGCGTCCGGGCGGCCTCCCTCTTCCGCGGCATCACCGACCCCGCGGTCTTCGATCGCCGCGTGAAGAACCTGTTCGTGGACCTGGGCAAGGAATGGGCCGTGCCCTTCGAGGTGCTGAACGACGGCGATGTCACCGCCCTCGCCGCCTCCATGTCCCTTGGCCGAAACTCGGTCCTCGGCATCGCGATGGGGACGAGCGTCGCCGCCGGCTACGTCGACCCGAAGGGCAACCTCACGAACTGGCTCAGCGAGCTGGCCTTCGTGCCGGTCGACTACCGCGCGAACGGCCCGGCCGACGAATGGTCGGGCGACCTTGGCTGCGGGGTGCAATACTTCAGCCAGCAAGGCGTCGGCCGGCTCCTGCCGCTGGCGGGCATCACCCTCCCCGCGACGATGCGCCTCCCCGAACAACTGGAGGAACTCCAGAAGCTCATGCAGGCCGGCGATGCGCGGGCCGTCCGCGTCTACGAAGCCATCGGCATCGCCTTCGGCTACGCCCTCGCCCATTTCGCCTCGTTCTACGATTACCGCTGCCTCCTCATCATGGGCCGGGTCACCTCGGGCACCGGCGGCGACCTCATCATCGAACGTGCGCGCGCGGTGCTGCGCGACGAGTTCCCCGACCTGCGCATCGACCTGGTCGTGCCGGACGAAAAGGATAAGCGCCACGGCCAGGCGGTCGCCGCGGCCTCCCTCCCCCCTCTCCGATCATGAAACTCAACCCCAAGGCGAACCTGCTGATCCCCGACCAGGCCTCCGGCCCGGCCGCCTTCGCGCGCACGACGCACCTCGGCATCGGCGCCCACCAGGATGACCTCGAATTCATGGCCTTCGAGGGGATCCTCGCGTGCTACGATCGCCCCGACCGCTGGTTCGGCGGGATCATCATGACGGATGGTCGCAGCAGTTCCCGCAAGGGCCCCTATGCCGGCTGGTCCGACGACCAGATCGCCGCGGAACGCATCCGGGAGCAGCACGCCGCCGCCCGCCTCGGCCAATACTCGTTCATCGCCCAGCTGGGCTACCAGAGCAAGGAGGTCCGCGGCGCCGACAAGACGGACCCCGTCGACGACCTCGTCGCGCTGCTCGAGGCTGCCCGACCCGACGTGGTCTACCTGCACAATCCCGCCGACAAGCACGACACCCACGTGGCCTGCTTCGCCCGCTGCATCGAGGCCCTGCGTCGGCTCCCGCGATCCGAACGTCCGACCCGGGTGCTCGGCTGCGAGGTCTGGCGCGCCTTGGACTGGATGGTCGACAGCGAGAAGGTGGCCATGCCCGTCTCGGCCCGCCCCGAGCTCGCGCAGGCCTTGAACGAAGTCTTCGCCACCCAGATCGTCGGCGGTAAACGCTACGACCTCGCGGTGCTCGCGCGCCGCGCCGCCAACGCGACGTTCCACGACGCGCACGCCTCGGACACCGAGAGCGCCTTGCAGTGGGCGATGGACCTGACGCCGCTGATCCAGGACGACACCTTGGACGTCACCGCCTTCACCCTCGGCTTCCTGGAACGCCTGCAACAGGATGTCGCCGCCCGCCTCCGCCGCGCTTACTGACATGAAACCCACCCTCCTCGTCCTCGCCGCCGGCATGGGCAGCCGCTATGGCGGCCTCAAGCAGATCGACCCGATGGGCCCTTCCGGCGAGACCATCCTGGACTACTCCGTCTACGACGCGATCCGCGCCGGCTTCGGAAAGGTGGTCTTCATCATCCGGCCCGACTTCGAGGCGGACTTCCGCGACCGCATCGCCGCGAAGTTCGCCGGGCGCATCGACGTGGGGTTCGCCTTCCAGACGCTCGACCGCCTGCCGCCGGGCTTCGCCGTCCCGGCGGGCCGCGAGAAACCGTGGGGTACCACCCATGCCATCCTCTGCGCCCGCGACGCCGTCGCGACGCCTTTCGCGGTCATCAATGCCGACGACTTCTACGGCCGGGATTCCTACGCGACGCTGGGTCGCCGGCTGGCGACGTTGTCCAACGCCGACCTAACCTTCTGCATGGTCGGCTTCACGCTGAAGAACACCCTCTCGGAGCACGGCACGGTCGCCCGCGGGGTCTGCCGCACCGACGCCGCCGGGCGGCTCACCGACATCCAGGAACTCACCAAGATCGCCCGCACCGCCGAAGGCGCCGAGCATCGCGCGGAGGACGGAACCGTCACCCCCCTCACGGGCGATGAAGCGGTCTCGATGAACATGTGGGGCTTCACCCCGGCCATCTTCCCGCTCCTGGAGGCGGGCTTCCGGGAGTTCCTCCGATCCCAGGGCGGCGAGCTCAAGAGCGAATCCTACATCCCGATGGCGGTCGGCAACCTCGTCACCACCGGCCGCGCCAGCTGCGACGTGCTGCGGACCAGCTCCGCCTGGTTCGGGGTCACCTACCGGGAGGACAAACCCATGGTCCAGGCCAGCATCCTCGAGCAGGTGCGCCAAGGCGCCTACCCTTCCGCCCTCTGGGCCTGACCTCCCCATGCCGACCCTCGTCACCCACGACACCCGCGCCGTCGCCCGGCATTTCGCCTTGCTCGGGGATTACGTCTCGGCCCCGCCCTACGGCAGCGGCCACATCAACGACACCTTCGCGCTGGAGATGGACCAAGGCGGCCGCTCCGTGCGCTACGTGCTGCAGCGCATCAACCACAACATCTTCAAGAACCCCGCGGGGCTCATGCGCAACGTCGAGCGCGTCTGCCGGCACGCCCAGGCGAAGCTCGCGCAGGCGGGACGGTCCGACGCCTCCCGCCGGGCCCTGACCTTGGTGCCGGCCCGCGACGGCCGGGGCTGGTACGTCGACCCCCACGGCAACCACTGGCGCTGCTATGTCTTCGTCGAGCGGGCCACCGGCCACGACGTGATCCGCAACGCCGACCAGGCCTTCCAGGCGGCCAAGGCTTTCGGAGCCTTCCAGGCCCTGCTGGCCGACCTGCCGGGCGAACGCCTGATCGAGACCATCCCGAACTTCCACCACACGCCGAGCCGTTATGCGGCCTTCGAAGCCGCGCTCGCCAAGGACGCCCATGGCCGCGCCCGGGAGGCGGCCGCCGAGATCGCCTTCGCGCAGGCCCGCGCCGGGGAGGTCGGCCTGATCGTCGACGCCATGGCCCGCGGGGAGCTCCCCGAACGGGTGACGCATAACGACACCAAGCTCAACAACGTGCTGCTCGATAACGAGACCCAGGAAGGCATCTGCGTCATCGACCTGGACACGGTGATGCCCGGCTCGGCGCTCTACGATTTCGGCGACCTCGTCCGCACCTCCACCTCCCCGGCCGCCGAGGACGAGACGGACCTGGCGAAGGTAACGATGCAGCTGCCGATGTTCGAGGCCCTCGTGAAGGGCTACCTGACTTCCGCCGGCGGCTTCCTCACGCCGCGCGAACGCGCCCTCCTGCCCTTCGCCGGCAAGCTGATCACCTTCGAGATCGGCCTGCGCTTCCTCACGGACTGGCTCGAAGGCGACGTCTACTTCAAGGTGAAGCGTCCGCGTCACAACCTCGACCGCCTCCGCACGCAGTTCAAGCTCGTCGAATCCATCGAGACCCAGCTACCGGCCATGCAGGCCCTCGTCCGCTGACCATGCGCATCCTCGTCACCGGCGGAGCCGGCTTCATCGGCTCGCACCTCGTCGAGCATTTCCAGGGCCGCGCCGAAGTCGTGGTGCTGGACGACTTCCGCAGCGGCCACCGCCGCAACCTCGACGGCCTCGAGCATCGGCTCATCGAGGGTTCGATCCTCGACCGCGCCAAGCTCGACGAAGCCGTCCGCGGGGTCGACCAGGTCTACCATCTGGCCGCCATGATCTCGGTCCCGGAATCCATGCTGCGGCCGCGCGAATGCGTCGAGCTGAACGCCACGGGCACCCTCCACGTCCTCGAAGCCGCCGCCGCCGCGAAGGTGGACAAGGTCGTGCTGGCGTCCTCCGCGGCCATCTACGGGGATAACCCCTTGGTCCCGAAGGTCGAGACGATGCTCCCGGAGCCCAAGTCGCCCTACGCCGTGACCAAGCTCGACGGCGAATACTACCTCGAGTTGTTCCGACGCGAGCACGGCCTCGCCACGGCCTCGCTGCGCTTCTTCAACGTCTTCGGCCCCCGCCAGGACCCGCGCTCCCCCTACGCCGCGGCCGTCCCGATCTTCATCGCGAAGGCCCTCCGGGGCGAGCCGATCGGCATCTTCGGCGACGGCGCCCAGACCCGCGACTTCATCTATGTGAAGGACATCGTCGGCGCCCTGGCCTTCGCCGCCGCGACGCCGGCCGTCGCGGGGACCTATAACGTCGGCTACGGCCGCAAGATGACCGTCCAGGAACTCGCCGAGGAGGTGATCCGGCTCACCGGCTCCACCTCGCGCATCGAGCACAGATCCGAACGCCTCGGGGACGTGAAGCACTCGATGGCCTCCGCCGACAAGCTGCGCGCGACCGGCTGGACGCCCCGTTATACCGTGGCCGAGGGGTTGGACGCGACCGTGGCCTACTTCCGGTCGCTCACGGCGTGACGACGACGGGGATCCGCAGGTAGCGATCCCCGCCGTCATCCACGTGCAACCAGAGGTCGTAGTTCCCGGCTCGCGGCAGGCGCACCCGGAAGGAAAGCGTCGGCTCCGGGTCATGCTCGCCGCCTTCGAGGGAGGGATGAAGGTGCGCGTAGCCCATCGCGGCCGCCGTCGGCTCGGCGGCGAACAAGGCCGCGTGACCGAGCGACCCCATCAGAGGGCGCAGCTTGAGCGGCGTGCCATCCGTCCGCCGCATCCGGATCCGCCACAAGGCGGATTCACCCGCGCGGGAGGCGGAAGTCGTGAACGCGGCGACCTGCAAGGCGTCGGCCGGTCCAGCCGAGGGCACCAGGTTCGCCGGCGGAAGCGCGGCGTCGGCCAAGGCGACCCGGCCGCTGCGGACCGGGACGAAGTCGACGTAGGCGTGCGCCCCCTGCGTCAGGTCGAAATCCGCGGGGACCGCGAAGGTCCAATCGCCCTCGGGAGCTGGCTCCGGGTGGAGGTGGACATACCCCGGGCGCGCCAAGGAGCGGAGGTGCAGGTGCAGCTTGCGGGTATGCGACAAGGCCAGCTGGTGATCCAGCAAGGCGCGCCCCTCGGCATCCACCAGGGTCAGGCGCCCGGCGGGACCGCGCGCCGACCCGGGCCCGACCTCGACCTTGAGCGCATAGGGGAAACGCAGCTCCCGAGGGCGGTAGAAATTGGCCTCCTCGTTGACCCCGCAGAACTCGACCCCGTCGACGACGATGGGTTGATGATCAGCGTGGAGCAAGGCGCAGTGGGTGTCAGGCAGGTTCCGCAAACCGAGGAAAGCCGCGGCGGCGAGGGCGGTCAGCCATAGCGTCTGGCGGACCGGACTCATCGTTCCAAGGCGAGTTCCGCCAGCACCTTGGCGACGTCCGCCGCGTCGAAGGCGGCGCCTTCCCGTCGTTGCGCGATGCGACCCTGCGCGTTCCCGACGATCAACGCCGCGTTATGGACGATGGTACCGTCGTCGCGAACGGTCAGGATGCCGAAGTTGCGCATCAGGTCCTTGATCTGGCCGGCATCGCCCGTCAGGAATCGGTGGCGGGTCTGGTCGATGCCGTACCCCTGGGCATAGGCGCGGAGAAGACCCGGCGAATCGACCTCGGGGTCGAAGGTGATGGTCAGCAACCGGACCGACTTGAGCCGCGGGTCCCTGGCCAGTTCATCGCCCAATTGCTTCATGCAGGCGGTGGATGCCGGGCACATCTTGGCCGAACGACAACTGGTGAAGATGAAGTTCAAGGCGAACGGCGCGCCGAGGAGGTCCTTCTTGAAGACCAACCGGGCGTCCTGATCCCAGAGCGCCAGGTCGGGGATCAGGTCGCGGGGCATGCGCGTCACCAGGCGACCTTGATCCGCGGTCTGGCGACGCAGGGCGTCGGTGACTTCCGCCACGCGCCGGAGCTCCTCGTCCCCGGCGGGGAAGATCGTGTCGGCCCAGCGGCGCTCGCCGTCGACCAGGACCTCGAACCGGACGCGGCGCCCGGCCCAGGGCAGCTCGAGGTCGCCCGGGCGGGCGAAGTATTCCACGGGGACGGCGGCCGGGGTTTCCTCGATGAGGAGGCGATGGCGGGCCGGTTCGGCGCGGACGATCGTCCCGGTGCGCACCTGCGGACGCTCGGCGGCGAGCGCCGCCAGGGTCATGAGCCCGCCGCCGAGCAGCGCGGCGATCCTCATGCGAGCGGGCCCGACGGGCCGAGCATCAGCTCCACCATGCCGTGGCGAAGACCTCGATGGGTGACGTGGAAGGATTCCGCGCCGGTCAGGTCGGCCAGCACGCAGACGGTGAGCAAGGCGGCCGGCATGATGTCAGCCCGCTCGGCGGGGATGCCGGGGACCGCGCGGCGTTCCGCCAACGGCAAAGCGCAGAGCTTGTCCTTGAGCTCGCGGATCCTCCGCACCGGCAGATGTCCATCGACCACGGGTTCGCCCAAGGCCTCCAGGTGGAGCGCGACGGCGCTGAAGACCCCGCCGGCGCCGACGACGAGGCCCGCTTCGGCCGATTGCGGCGAAAGTCCGGGGCCAAGGGTGCGGACCAGATGGTCGCGGATCGAGGATTGGTCGAGCTCGTCGACCACCCCCTCGCCGCCGCGCAGGTAACCGTGGGTGAGCCGCACGGAACCCAGCGGGTAGCTGCGCGCCCGCACCACCTGGGAACCGCGCACGGTGGCGACCTCCAGGCTGCCGCCGCCGAGGTCGATGATGGTCAGGTGCGCGCAGGCGGCGAGGGCCGGGTCGGTCCGCACGCCGGCGGCGACCAACCTCGCCTCCACCTCGCCCGAGATGATGGTCAGCGGCACGCCGGCGGTCGCCCGGACCAGCGCGGCAAACTCGGCGCGGTTGGCGCAATCGCGCACGGCGCTGGTCCCCAGGATCGCGATGTCCGTCGCGCCGTGACCGCGGGCGAAATCGACGAGGCGACGTACCGCTTCCGCCGCGACGACCTGCGTCTCGCGGGGAAGGGTGAACTCGCCCAAGGCGGCCGGAAAGATGCGGACTGCCTCGCTGGCGCGGGCCACCTCGCGCCGCGAAGCGGCCTCGACCACGGAGACTTTGAGGGAATTCGACCCGAGGTCGACCACGGCGAGAAGAGTCATGTCAGAAAAGGAAATCGAGCTTGATGCCGCCGACGCCATGCAGCGATTTCTGCGCGGCGAACTCGTGGGTGCGCACGGAAGTGTAGAGCGTGGTGGCGAGGCGGTCGAACTGGAAGCTGTAGCCCAGGGCCAGCTGGGCGACGACCGGCTCGCGCGGGACGCCTCGGCTGGCGCGGAAGTTGGCGCCGTCGGTGGAGTAGTTCCGGACCACGACCTCGACCTGCGCATCGGCGAAGAACCAGGCGGCGAGGACGGACTCCCGCCGGTCGCCGTTCAACCGACCGACCGGGTCGTACGCCGGACATTGCCGGATCGTCGTGTTCCCCCAGGAACGTTCGAGGCCCCGCCCCCATCGCACCTCCGTCGCCAGGATGAACTCGGTGCGGAGGGTTCCCAGCTCCGCGCCGGCGCGGAAGAGGAGATCCCGCAGGCCCGGCCGGTCGCCCGGCAACAGGAAGCGTTTGCGGAAATCCAGGTTGAGGTTGATGGCCAGCTCGTTGGGAAGCTGGGTCTCCCAGCCGGCCGTCGTGGGCACGCCGATCAAGCGGTGGATGGAGTTCTGGATCGTCGGACCACCGGCGCCGGGACCGACCACGCCGAGCTGCAGTTCCCAGACGAACAGGCAGTCGCGCCGCCCGCCGCGCTCCAGCACCTGGCCGTGACCATAGGAGAAATAAAGCGCCGCGGAATAAGGCAGGTCGTCCAGGGGCGGGTTGGCGCTGACGGTGTCAGCCGGCGTGTTGATCTCCTGGGTGAGCGCGGCGTAGAAGCCGTTCTCATGGTTGACCACGAGGCGGAGCCCCTGGGTGTAATAGCGATCGCGGTTGTCGAAGGAAAACTTGTCGTTCTCCTCCAACAGGGAGAAGACGCCGGCCTCGGTCCCCGTCGGAAACGGCGAGCGCAGCTCCAAGGCATACCCTAGGCAGGTCGTGAAGAGGAGTAGCAAGAAGGACGGGCGCATCCGACGGAGGGTCAGCAAAGCCGCCTTGGACGGGCGGGACAACGCCTTTCTGACTTGTTAAGACCTGCGCGCCCAAGTATCTGACTGTCAGGATGTCCCAAGCGCCTGCCAACCCGCCGCGGGCCCGGACCGAGGTCCAGGCCGACGGGTGCGTCTTCATCCTCCTCGCGGGCGACTGGAAGCTGGATAGCGCCACCCCGGAGATCGCGTTCAAAGGCGACCGCGTCGTGCTGTCCACGGAGGGACTGGGCAGTTTCGACTCCTCCCTCCCCGCCTGGATCCACCGCCACTTCCGCCACGTCCGGCAGTTAGACCTGAGCGGTCTGCCGCCCCGGCTCCGCGCCTTGGTCCAACTGGCCGAGAAAGCGACCTCGAGCGAGGAACCCGCCGCGCCGGCCGGGCTCCTCGAGCAATTCGGCGGCTGGGGCCTTTCCAGTTCCTCTTCCTGGGCCCGGGCCTTCGAGCATATCGGCGAGACCGCCAGCGGCTTGGGGCGGTTGCTGATCGGCCGGGCGCGCGTCAACTGGCAGGACTTCTGGCTGCAGCTCCAGACCGCCGGCGTGGATGCCCTCCCCATCGTGGCCCTGCTGGGCTTCCTGACCGGGCTGATCATGGCCTACGTCGGCCTCATCCAGCTCCGCCAGGTCGGCGCCACCATCTACGTCGCGAACCTCGTCTCGTTGGCCATGACCCGCGAGATGGGCGCCCTCATGACCGGCGTGATCGCCTGCGGTCGCACCGCCACTTCCTTCGCCTCGCAGCTGGGCAGCATGAACGTCAGCCAGGAAACCGACGCCCTGCGGGTGCTCGGTCTCAACCCTGTCGAATACCTCGGCGTGCCCCGCATCCTCGCCGTCACGCTGATGGTCCCCTTGCTCGCCGTCTTCGCCACGTTCGTCGGCGTGTTCGGCGGCATGATCGTCGCCTGCGCCGGCGACCTCAGCGTCAGCCAATACCTCACGCAGGTGATCGTCGCCATCAGCCTGAAGAGCTTCCTGGTCGGGGTGATCAAGTCGGTGGCCTTCGGCTTCATCGCGGCGTGGGCCGGCTGCTACCGGGGCTCCGTGGCCAAACCCTCCGCCCTCGGCGTCGGCGAGGCCGCCACCACCGCGGCCGTCCTCGGCATCACCCTCATCGTGATCTCGGACGCCCTGTTCGCGGTCATCTTCAACCTGTTCAATTTCTGACGATGCCCCCGACCGACATCCTGACCAGCGAGGGGCTCGCCATCGGCCACGGCGACCGGGTGATCATGTCCGGGATCGACTTCCGCCTGGCCGCCGGGCGCATCCTCGCGATCGTCGGCCCGAGCGGCTGCGGCAAGAGCACCCTGATGCGCTCGCTCAGCGGCCTGGACGAGCCGCTCGGCGGCCGCGCCTCGCTGCTCGGCCTCGACCTCGCGGCCGCGACGACGGAACAGCGGGCGGCCACGCTCCGCCGGCTCGGCTTCCTTTTCCAGGGCTCCGCCCTCTTTTCGTCGCTCACCTTGCGGGAGAACGTCGAACTCCCCATGCGTGAATTCCTCCGGGCGCCGCGGCGGGACCTGCGCGCCCTCGCCGAGTACAAGCTGGCCTTGGTCGGCCTGGCCGACGCGATGGACAAGCTGCCTTCGGAGATCTCGGGCGGCATGGCCAAGCGGGCCGGCATCGCCCGGGCCATGGCGTTGGATCCGGAGGTCATCTTCCTCGACGAACCGAGCGCCGGCCTCGACCCCATGACTTCCGGGCGCCTCGACGAGCTGATCCTCAAGCTTCGCGAGGCCTTCGGCACCACCGTGGTCCTCGTCAGCCACGAGGTCCCCAGCATCCTGCGAATCGCCGACTTCTGCGTTTACCTCGACCCGGACGCGGGCAGGATGGGCGCCTACGGCCCGCCGCGCGGCTTCCTGTCGCCCGACGCCCATCCCAAGGCCCACGCCTTCTTCTCCCAAGCCCGCATCCCCTGACATGCGCCGTTCCGCCAACAAGACCCTCATCGGCGCCTTCGTCGCCGGCGGCCTCGTGCTCGGCTGCGTGGCCGTGGTGCTCCTTGGCGGCGGCAGTTTTTCCGGCACGAAGCCCACGGCGCTGGCCTATTTCGACGACTCGGTCAGCGGGCTCGACATCGGCGCCCCCGTGAAGTTCCGCGGCGTGACGGTCGGCAAGGTCTCGCAGGTCCTCCTCCGGACCGCCGAGCAGACGCCGGGCGACTACTCCGTCCCGGTGGTGATGGAGTTCGCGCCCGACCTCCTCACGCGCCGCGGCCTCGACCAGGCCTTGCTGGACAAGACCGGCCTGCGCGGCTCCATCGAGAAAGGCCTGCGCGCCAAGCTCCAGCAGCAGTCGGTGATCACCGGCGTGCTTTACGTGGAACTGGACTATTTCCCGGACACCCCGGCCCGGCTGCACGACCGTCAAGGCGTCAACGCGGAGATCCCCACGCTACCCTCGAACCTCGGCGCCCTGACCAAGGCGGTTTCGCAGACCTTGGACCAGCTCAGCCGCGTGGACTTCGTGTCGATCACCCGGAAGGTGGACGCCATCCTCGGTCGCATCGACCAAGGCGCGGCGCAGATCGAGTTCGGCCGGATCAACGGCAACCTCGTCAAGGCCTCCGACAACATCGCCCGCCTGACGGGCGACCCCGCGGTGACCAAGGCGGTGGAGGATTTCGCCGCCGCCATGCGTTCGGTCGACGCCCTCGTGAAACGCCTGAACGCGAAGGTCGACCCGGTCGCCGAGGACATCCAGGCGATGGCCGGGGCCGGCCGGAAGGCCCTCGAGAACCTCAACACGACCGCCGAGAACCTCCGCGGCCTGACCAAGCCCGGCTCCACCACGCGCCGCGACCTTGACCAGGCGCTGGCCGACGTCGCCGAGGCGGCCCAGGCGATCCGTTCGCTGGCCGACTTCATCGAACGCAACCCGGAGACGATCATCCAAGGCCGCCGCAAGAACGCGCCCACTTTGCTCGAGGTCAAGCCAGCCCCCGCGGAGGAGCCCGCCCGATGAGGTTCGTCCTCCTGCTCCTCGCAGCCATGGCGCAGCCCGGCTGCATCGTGTTCGACAAGAAGAGCGAGGCGGTCGCTTTCCACCGGTTCGAGGCCGCGGAGGCGGCGCCGACGAAGGCGGCGCCGCTGATCCATGTCCCGCGGGCCACCCTCCCGGCCACCGTGCGACGACCCGCCCTCGTGCTGCTCACCCCGGGCGGCGAGGTCGCCGTGGACGATGCCCACCGCTGGGCCGCCCCCCTGGATCGCCTGCTGGCCGAGACCGTGGCCCGCCACCTGACCCGCGAGACGGGGTGTCCCACCGCCGCGGCCACCCCCGAGGCTCCGCACCTGACGCTGATCCTCGAGTGCGAACGCTTCGAGATCGTCGCCGAACGCCGCGCCGCCCTGACCATCCACTACCGACTCGAACGCGCCGACGGCTCGGCGGTCGCAGGCGGCACCTCCGCCTGCGTGGAACCGATGGGCGCCTTGGATAGTCCGGCCTTCGTCGCGGCACAGTCCCGCAACCTCGCCAAGGTCGGCCGCGCCATCGCCGAGACCGTGCGCGCCCTGCCCGCCTCCCAATACCCCGTCCGATGACCGACCTGCCCACCCCTCGACCCGACGGCTTCTCGGAAGCGACCGGCGAGATCTGCTACGACCTGCCGTCCTCGTACCTGCCGCATCGGGCCACCGGCCTCCTGCACCTGCCCCGCTTCCTCGCCAAGGCCCGCAAGCACCTGCGCGGCGAGCTCCCGAAGTCCTACCAGCGCAATTTCTGCAAGGGCTTCGACCGTTTCCTCTGCCTCCATCTCGGCGTCGACCCGGAAGCCGTCATCCAATGCGTGCGCGAGGCCGCCGACGAGGCCGACCTCGACGCCCGGCTCCTCCGCCTCTTCCCCGCCGACCTCCGCGTCGCCGCCTGGAACCGGGAGCTCGTCCAGAAAGGGATGAGCGAGATGGGGCGCGAGGCCCTGGCTGACGCCAAACGCAAGATGGGCGCCGAGCACCGCACCGACATCATCTCCTTCGCCGACATGATCGACCTCGACGAAGGCCGCCTTCCGTGACCACCCCCGACCCCCACCCCAACCGTCTCGTGCTCCGCGGGATGGCCTCCTTGCTGGCCTGCCTGCAGCACCACCCGAAGGCGCTCCGCGAGGTGGTGGCCACCGCCGCCTTCGCCCCCGAGCTCGCCCCCTACGACGCGGCCTTCCGGGAACTCGGGGTCAAGACCCGGATTGTCGGCCCGATCGAGCTTGCCCAGACCGCGGAGGGACCGTGCGACGACGTGTGCGCGTTGACGATGCGGCCCGATTTCGGGCTGGCCCGCGTCGGCGACTTCACGGAGTGGCGGCAAAGCCGCGAGACGATCGTCATCGCGGACGGGCTGACGGATCCGGCCGACCTCGCCGCGCTCGCCCGCGCGATGGCGGCGTTCGGCCTGGAACGGCTGCTCCTATCCTCCGGCACCGAGAAACTCTCCTTCCACCCCGAGGCCTGGCATCTCGCCGCGGGTTCCATGGAGAAGCTCAAGCTCATGCGCGCAGCGGCGCTAGGGGGCTTGCTCAAGCTCGTCGAGGATCGTTGCTGCGTCGTCGCGCTTTCGCCCGACCTCGGACGCAAGATCGACCTGGCGAACCCCGTCCGGGTCCCGGCGCGGCACCTGGCCTTGCTCATCCCCGGCGGTCGCCTCGACCCGGACCTGCAGGCCCGGACCGAACATTGCTTCCGCTTCCCCGGCCAGCCGCCCCTGAGCCTCCGCGAAACCATCCCCTTGGCGATCGCCTGGCTGGCTTCGACCCCGAAACCCCGTCCCGACGGCTTCCTGGCGCGCAAAAGGGCTCGCCACGCCAAGGACTCGGGTTCCAATCCGGCCTCCTGACCATGCCCGACAACGCCGCCGAATCCGAGGAGAACGTCATCTCCCTCCAGAACATCAGCCGCACCTTCATGGCGGCGCTGCAGCGCCAGCATGACATGCTCGCGTTCAGCCTGGCCGGCCTCCGCACCTCGGATCCCCGGGCCTACGATTACTACTCGGCGGTGAGCCGCGTGATGCCGTCACCGCAGGACCACCTCACGGCCGATCAGGTCAACGCCTACGCCCGCAACCTGATGATGCGGACGACCATCAACGACCTGCTCGGCATCGCCGCCGAGTGCCTCCACCGCTGCCACCTGCTTTGCGTGCTGATCAAGGTCCGCGGCCAGAACCGCGCGCCGGACGAAGCCTTGGATCGCCAGATCGGCGAGGCGCACCAGGCCTTCGTCAAGATGTCGCTGCAGGACAAGTTCGAGGAGCTGGAAAAAACCTTCGGCATCCTCTGCGACCTTGAGGACAGCATCTTCAGCCTCGCCGCCGCCTTGCGCGTGCTGTCGCGCGTCGGCGGCCTGGTCACGAACGACGACCTGGCTGCCGACGGCCGCCTGACCTTGGAGTTCATGGCGATGAAGGATTACGAGGTCGACGACGAGGTGGAAGCCGCGGAGACCGAGGCTCCGGCGATCCCGCCGCCGGGCGTCACCCGCCACCCCCTGCCGGGCGACGAGGAGCTGCTGAAGAAGCCGACGAAGACCTTGTCCAAGCTGGCCGAGACGACCCGCACCTTCCAGCCCGGCGAGATGCTGGAACTGACGGAGGAGGAACTGCTCGGCCTCAACATCACCGTGGCCAAGTTCTTCGACGGCCTGTTCCGCTCCGTCGACCACTTCGGCCGGAGCCGCATCGGCGAGGGGAGCTAAGCCGTGGACGCCCCGCCCGCCGCTCCGGTTCGTCGCGTCTGGTGGTGGGTCTTCGGCGGCTTCCTGTTCCAGTCCATCCCGGCGGCGGTCCGCGACGAGGCGCTCCCCGTCGCGCTCAAGAACCTCGGCCGCGAGGATACCGAGATCACGCGTTGGGTCGCCGGGCTGGGCCTCCTCGTCGGCATCAAGATCCTCTGGGCGCCGCTGATCGGGCAGGTCGGCCGCCCCCCCCGGCTGGTCCTCGGCTGCCAGCTCGCGATCGTCCTGCTCCTGCTGGGCCTGCAGTTCGGCCTGGGACTTCCCAACGGCGGCTGGTCCTTCCTCGCCCTCGCCCTGATCTCCATCACCTCGGCCTGCCATGACTTCGCATTGGATGGTTATTACGTCGCGTCGCTGGCGGAGAAGCCCCGCGCGGCCTATTCGGGATTGCTGACCTTCGCCTCGAAAACCGGCCAGGTGCTGGCCGGGCCCGGCCTGATCTGGCTCGCCGGGCGCTGGCATCACGAGGCCGGCGCCACCTGGACCGGAGCCTGGCAGCAGGCCCTCGGGGTCGCCGTCGCCCTCGCCGCAGCCTGCCTCATGCTCAACGCCTATGCTTTCCACCGGGAACCGTCGGCGACCCCGCCCCCGCGGATCGGCCTCGGCCGGACCCTCGCGGACCTTTTCCGCGACCGGCGTTTCCTTGCCGTGCTCGGCTTGATCTGCTTCTACCGGGCCAGCGAGGTGCACCTGACGCGCATCCTGCCCCTGTTCTCGATGGCGACGCCGGCGGCCGGTGGGCTGGGCTTCGATAACGAGTCCTTCGCCATCCTCCGGCTGTTCACCGCGGTCGGCGGCCTCGCCCTCGGCGGCTTCCTCGGCTCGCAGGTGGTGGCGCGGCTGGGCGTGGGTCGAGCCTTGCTGCCGCTGGGCCTCGCGATGCATCTCCCTTTGCTCGGCATCCTCTGGCTCGCCCACCACCCGGACGCCGCTCGATGGCAGGTCGGCCTGCTTTACTTCGGCGAATACGTGGCCTACGGGGCCGGCGTCTGCGCGCTGTTGCTCGCGATGATGAAGTTCGCGGCCGGCCCGCAGGCCGCGATCCGCTACGCCACCCTCTCCACGCTCGCCCTGGTCGCGAGCTACCTACCCGGCCTCTGGGCGGGCGCGTTGGCGGCTCGCCTGGGTTATGCGCCTTACTTCGCGTTCACGCTGCTGCTGGCCGTCCCGGGGATCGCGGTGACCCTCTGGGCGAAGCGACACTTCGACGCGCCGGCTTGATCAACCCTTCGGCAGCACGATGAGCTGCTGGGCGAACTTGCCGTCGAGGTAGGTGCGCGCGAAAGCCTGCACCGCCCGGGCGTCCGTCAGGGTCATCCGCCGCTCCCATTCGGCGTCGAAATTGGCGCCGAGGCCGGCGACCTCGCGGATCAGGGCGCCCTGCAGGCGCGCACCGGCCGACTGCCGGCCTTGGCGCCGCGCCACGCGCATGCGGCGTTTGGCGGCCTCGATCTCCTCCGGCTGGAAATCGCCCCGGCGGAGGCGCGCGAGTTCCGCCTGCATCTCCGCCACGACGGCCTCGGCCATGCCGGGCGCCGTGCCCGCATAAAGGTAGAACATCCCTTGGTCCACGACCTCGACGCGGTTCGCGCCGACGAAGTAGGCCATGCCCTTCTCCTCCCGCACGCGACGGAAGAGGCCGCTGGCCATGCCCGTCAGGAGCTCCTCCGTGACGCTCGCGGCCACGACCGCGTCGGGCCCGAAGCCGCAGTGCGGGAAGGCGATGGCGACGACGGCCTGCTCGCCTTGCGCGTGCGCGACGACCGCGCGGGCGGGCGCCGGGGCGTGCGGGGCGAGGGTCTTCGCGGCGAAAGGCACCTTCGGCAAGGTCCCGAAGCGGGTCTGGACGAATTCCATGGCCAGCCGCCGGTCGAAATCTCCGCCGATGCCGACGACCAGGTTCCCGGCGACGACGAGCGCCTGGTGCGCCGCCCCGAGGTCGGTCGGCTGGATCCGCGCCAAGGTCTCGATCGTACCAATGGGATCGATGCCGAGCGGGTGCGGGCCGAAATATTGCCGGAGGAGCCGCAGCCGGGCTTTCTCGACGATGTCATCCTCGGCGTCCTTGCAGGCCGTGATGACCGCGGCGCGCTCCAGCTCCACCGTGGACGGCAGGAACTTCGGCCCTAGCACGCCATCGGCGACCAGCTCGGCGAGCGCCGCGAAATCGGAGCTCAAGGCCTCGCCCCAGACGCCGCAGGAGATCTGCGACCCGACGTCGGCGAAGGTGGCGCCCATGGCGTCGACGGCCTGGGCGACCTCCTCCTTGGTCCGGCGGAAGGTGTCGCGGGTCAGCAGGGTCGCGAACAACCCGGTCGTGCCGCGGGTCGCCGGCTGCTCGTAGGCGGTGCCGGCGGCCAGGAAGACGCCGACCGACGCCTTCGGGATCGCGTCATCGTGCTGCAACACGACGCGCACGCCGTTGTCCAAGGTCACGACCTCGAAGCGGTCCGGGACGACCGCGTCGCGCCGCGGCGACGCCGGGGTGGCTGCGGCGGCCCGGCCCCGCAAGGTGCCGTAGGTGACCGCCTCGGGACGGAGCCAGCGCCGGGCCTCGCGAGCCAGGTCCTCCGGCGTCAGCCGCGCCAGTTCCTCGACGCCGCGACGCGGCCAATGGAGGTCGTGCCCGACGCACGCCGCGTAGGCGGTGCGCCCGACGAGCCCATGGATGTTCTTCTGGCCGTTGACCATCGAGACGGTCGCCTGCCGGCGGACCTTGGCGAACTCCGCCGCGGTCACCCCGCGCTGAAGGAGGCGGTCGACCACCTCGTGCATCGCGGCCTCGACCTGGCCGGCGTCGGCCGCGGCCTCGCCCGCCCAGCCGAACCAAGCCAGCCCCTGTTCGCGGAGCCCGAAGGCGGAGGCGTCGATCGAATGGACCAGCTTGCGGCGCTCGCGCAATTCATCCCAGAGCAGCGAGCTGTTGCCCGAGCCCAGGACGCCGAGGAAAAGATCCATCGCCAGCCGGCCTTCGGCGAAGAGACCAGGGACGGCCCAGCAGGCCACCCCCTTGGCGGTGCTCACGTCGCGCACGAGATCCGTCCGGCGCACGCCGGCTTGCGGCAGTTCGACGACCGGTTCGACGGCCAGCAAGGGTCGACGTTCGAAACGACCGAACCAGCGCTCCGCGGAAGCGAAGGCCTCGGCGGGCTCCATCGAGCCGCCCAGCGCCAGCACCACGTTGCTCGGCACATAGCGACCGGCGTGGTAGGCGCGGAGATCCTCGGGGCGCAGGCGGACGAACAGCTCCCGGTGGCCGATGACCGGGTGTCGCAACGGGTGGGCCCGGACCGCCTCCGCCAGCACCGCCTCCGCCAGCACCGAATCGTGCTCGTCATCGCGCATCGCGATCTCGCGCAGGATGACCTCGCGCTCCATCTTGGCGTCGGCGTCGCCGATCAAAGGGTCGAAGACCATGTCGGAGACGGCCTCCATCGCGGTCTCGAAGCCCTCCTGCGGCGCGTCGACGTGGTACACCGTGCGATCGAAGGTGGTGTAGGCGTTGGCATAGCCGCCGGAACGGTGGACCGCCTCGGTCAGTTCGCGGTTGCTGAAGCGGCCCGTCCCCTTGAAGACCATGTGCTCCAGGTAGTGCGAGATGCCGGAGCCTTCCCACCGTCCCTCGTGCACGCTGCCGGTGCGCACCCAGGCCTGCACCGTGCAAAGGCCGATGCCCGGACGGTGCGAATAGAGCACCTCGAGTCCGTTCGGCAGGACGCGACGCTCCGGCAAGGGGCCGGCGATCTGCGCGAAACTCAACCCTTCGAGGTAGGACATGGCTGCATGTATGCCGCCAACCCGACGGGGCGCAAGCGCCCCTTCGCTCAGGGATGCGCCGCGAGGAAGGCGGGGAGATCGAAGGGCTCGGTGCCCATCGCCAGCCCGCCCGCCGCATCGCGCGGCCAGGCCGTGCGCGGCCGGTCCCAATAGAGCTCGACGCCGTTGCCATCGGGGTCGCGCAAGTAGACCGCGAGGCTCACGCCGTGGTCCGCCGCCCCTTCCAAAGGCACGCCGGCGGCGAGCACCCGACGCACCGCGCCGGCCAGCCCGCGGCGATCGGGATAAAGGAAGGCCACATGGAAGAGGCCCGTGGTCCCCGCCGGGGGCGGCGACCCGCCGCGACTCTCCCAGGTATTGAGGCCGACGTGATGATGGTAACCGTCCGCGGAGAGGAAGACGGCCTGCGACCCGTAGCGCTGCGTGACCTCGAAACCGAGCACGTCGCGGTAGAAGGCGGTCGCCCGGGCGAGGTCGGCGACCTTGAGGTGGACGTGGCCCACGCTGGGTCCGCCCGGAAGGGGTGCGCTCGACATCCGGCGAACCTAGCCCTTCCCGCCAGCTTGGCAAACCTCGGCCTAATCAAGGTTGAAAAACGACCCCGCCCCTGTATCCCCGAACCTTCCGCCATGTATATCCCGCCCGAAACCCGCGCCCACCTGGAGGAGGTCGAACGTCGCGCCGGCCATCTCTGGAAGTTCCTGGACGTGCCCGGGAAGCAGGCGGCGATCGCGCGGCTCGAGGAACAGATGGGGGCCGCGACCTTCTGGGACAGCCAGAAGGCGGCGCAGAAGGTCATCGCGGAGTGCAACGGCTACAAGAACACCGTCGCCCCGCAGGTCGCCTTCCGCCGCAAAATCGACGACGCCAAGACCCTGGCGGAGCTCATCGGGGAATCGGCCGACGGCACGGCCGACGCCGAGCTCGAGGAACTGCGGGTGCTCGCCGAGTCCCTCCTGGTGGAGGTGGCCGACATCGAGATCGCGGCCTTCCTCTCCGGACCGCACGACAAGTCCAACGCCATCGTCACCGTCAAGGCGGGCGCCGGCGGCACGGAGTCCAACGACTGGGCCGACATGCTCTTCCGCATGTACACGCGCTGGGCGGAACGCCGCGGCTTCAAGGTCGAGGTCGAGGACATCGCCGAAGGCGAAGGCGCGGGCATCAGCCTCGCGACCTTCCGCATCGAGGGTCCGAACGCCTACGGCTACATCAAGGCCGAGCGCGGCGTCCACCGCCTGGTGCGCATCTCCCCCTTCGACGCGAACGCCCGCCGCCACACCTCCTTCTGCTCCGTCGACGTGGTCGCCGAGATCGACGACGACATCGACATCGAGATCGCCGAGGCGGACCTCCGGGTCGACGTCTACCGCTCGAGCGGCAAGGGCGGCCAGCACGTGAACAAGACGGAGTCGGCCGTGCGCCTGACCCACCTGCCCTCCGGGCTCGTGGTGGCCTGCCAACGCGAGCGTTCGCAGGTCAAGAACCGCGCGCTCGCGATGAAGATCCTGCGCGCCCGCCTCTACGAGAAGACCCTGGACGACAAGCGCGCCGAGATGGAGAAATACTACGGCGAGAAGGGCGACATCGGCTGGGGCAACCAGATCCGCTCCTACGTCTTCCAGCCCTACCAGATGGTCAAGGACCTCCGCACGGGCGTCGAGACGGGCAACATCCAGGCGGTGATGGACGGCGACATCGACGCCTTCATCAACGGCTGGCTGCGCGCCGGCGGCCCCCGGACCCGCAACAAGGACATCAAGATCGAGGACTGACCTCGTCGCCGCCATGCCCTCCCGGGAAACGCTCCGCCAGAAGCTGCTCGATCCGCCTTTGTTCGCGGAGAAGATCTGGAAGCTCTCGCCTGAGCCGTGGCCGATCACCGCCGCCCAGTTCCGCGAACTGAAGCTCATCGGCGCGGCCTGTCTCAGCTACCAGCGCGCCCTCGAACGCCTCTACGTCCGGTCGGCCTCGGACAAGAAGATCCTCCGCAACCGCGACATCCACGCCCGATGGGTCGCGCACTACCTCGACCGTCACAAACCCCAGGGCCTGGTCGAGCATGGGCGGCATCGCGCCGTCAAAGGCCAGCACCCGATGGTGCTGCGTCCCGACCTGCTGATCACGGAGCAGGGCTTCACCATGACCGAGCTCGACAGCGTCCCCGGCGGGGTCGGGCTCACCGCCTACCTCAACGAAGTCTACGCGGAGGACTTCCCCTCGGTGATCGGCGGGCTCGACATGCCGGCGCGCTTCCAGGCGATGCTCGGACGCCTCGTCCCCGGGGAACGCTTCCCGACCGTCGCCATCGCCGTGAGCGACGAGGCCGCGACCTACCGCCCGGAATTCGAATGGCTGGCCGAGAAGCTCCGCGGGCTCGGGCACGACGTCCACGTGGTCGACCCGTCGCAGGTGATGAAGATGGGCGACGAATCGTTCATCCCCCTCCACGGCGCCCCGACCCGCATCCACGTCCTCTATCGCTTCTTCGAACTCTTCGACCTCGCGAACGTGAAGAGCGCGGACGGCATCTTCGCCGCGGTCGAGGCGGGCAAGCTGGCGCTGACCCCGCCGATGAAGGCCTTCCAGGAGGAGAAACTCGGCCTCGCGCTGCTGCACCACCCGCAGCTGGCCGAGTTCTGGAAGGAGAACCTGCCCGAAGATCATCGCGAGGCGCTGCTCCGCATCGTCCCGCGGACCTGGATCATGGAACCGGGCGAACTACCCCCGACGGCCGTGTTGCACGCCCCCACCGTCGGCGGCCAGCCGATCCGCGACTGGCACGAGCTGGCCGAGGCCAGCCAGCGCGAGCGGAACCTCATCATCAAGGCCAGCGGCTTCCATGAGACCGCCTGGGGCGCCCGCAGCGTGACCTTGGGGAGCGACGTCTCGCGCGACGAGTGGCTGGAGGCCATCGAGCACGCGCTCGACCCCGAGAACGACACGTTCCACGTGATGCAGGAATACCATAAGCCCTCCCGCCTGACCCATCCGGTCTACGCCGAGGACGGCTCGGTCACCGCCGCCGAAGGCCGGGTACGCCTTTGCCCCTATTTTTTCGTCGATGGCGACACCGCCGAACTCAACGGCATCCTTTCGACCTTCTGCCCCGCGGACAAGAAGATCATCCACGGCATGCGGGATGCCGCGCTATTGCCCTGCCGACTGGTGCCCTGAGGGCGGCCCGCCCTTGCCTCGGGCGGGTTTTGCCACCACCTTAGGGTCATGCGACTCCTCTCCCTGCTCCTGCTCTGCCTCGGGGGGCTCCTGCCCGACCTCCGTGCCGCCCAGCGCACCAAGGTCGACCTCGTCAACCTGACGCCCGAAGTCAAGCCGGGCGGTAAGTCGCTCATCGCGGTCCGCTTCCGTTGCGACGAGCATTTCCACATCTACTGGAAAAACCCGGGGGACGCCGGCCAGTCGCCCGCGATCGCCTGGAAGGAGACCGCGGGCGTGAAACCCGGCCCCCTGCTCTACCCGGGCCCGATCCTGCTCGACCAGAGCGGGGTCTACAACTTCGTGCATGAGCACGAGACCCTGCTCCTGGTGGAGCTGGCCGTGCCGGCGGACGCGACCGGCGAACTCAAGCTCAAGGCCCACGTCGAGTGGCTCGAATGCGACGACAAGGGCTGCTACCCGTTCGAACAGGATGTGGCGCTGATCGTGAAGGTCGGCCCGGGCAACGCGCCCTACGCCTTCGACCCCAAGCTCTACCCGGACCTACGCCCGACCGTGGCCGCAGAATTCCGCGTGGAAGGCGAGCAACTGACGGTCACCCCGGCGACCGGCGCCAAGGTCGACCTGGTGAAGACCTGGTTCCCCGAACGCGGTTTCCTCAGCCCCGGTGCGGTCTTCAAGCAGAAGCATGACGCCGCCGCCCTGTTCTTCAGCCTGCAGGAGGCCCCGGAGAAGCTGACCGACGGCCCCGTCAGTTTCGTCGGCCCCGATGGTACCGGTGGTTTCGTCCGCCTGCTCGCCAACGCCCCGACCGGCCAAGGCGCCGGCGCGCCGGCGACGTCTCCCGCGGCCCCTGCCGTGAAAGGCTCCTCCGATTGGCAGCCTTGGTCGCCCGAGGCCCAAGCCCAGGCCTTGGCCGCGGGCAAGACGGTCTACGTCGACTTCACCGCCCGCTGGTGCGCCAGTTGCCAGGTCAATAAACGCGTCTACACCCAGCCGGACGTCGCCGCGGCATTGGCCAAGGACGGCGTGGTGCTGATGAAGGCGGACTGGACCCGCAAGGACGAGGTCATCACCGCGGAGCTGAAGCGCTACGAACGCGAGGGCGTGCCGCTCAACGTGTTCCTCCGCAAGGATACCGCGCCGGCGGTGCTGTCCGAATTCCTGACCGGCGAAGAAGTGCTCTCCGCGCTAGCGGCCGTCCGCTCGGGCCGAGCCTACCAGACGACCGCGACCCAGCATGGCTACGGCGTCTGGTTGCTCCTGGCCTTCGCCGGCGGCGCGCTGCTGAACCTCATGCCCTGCGTCTTCCCGATGATCGGCCTGAAGGTGCTTGGTTTCGCCAAGGAGGCCGGGGCGGCCCGCGCCACGGTCATCCGCCATGGCCTGCTCTATTCCCTCGGCGTCGTCCTGAGTTTCCTCGCCCTCGCAGGCTTGATCCTCGCGCTGAAGGCCGGGGGCGGCTCGGTCGGCTGGGGCTTCCAGATGCAATCGCCCGGCTTCGTGCTGGCGACCTGCGTGCTCATGGTGACCCTCGGCCTGAGCCTGGCCGGGGTCTTCGAGATCGGCACGGGACTCGCCGGCACCGCGGCGAGCGCCGACAGCCAAGCGGGTTCGGCGGGGGCTTTCTTCTCCGGCGTGCTCGCCACGGCCGTCGCCACGCCTTGCACCGCCCCCGGTCTCGGGGCGGCGCTGGGCTTCGCCTTGGACAAGCAGCGCTCCGCCACCGAGACGCTCCTGTTCTTCACCGTGATCGGCCTCGGCATGGCCTTGCCCTACCTGCTGCTCTCGGCCTTCCCGCGCCTCGCCGCGCTCCTTCCCCGCCCCGGCGAATGGATGGAGACGCTGAAGCAGGCGATGGCCTTCCCGCTCTTCGCCTACGCGCTTTTCCTGCTCTGGGTGCTCTCCGCGCTCGTCGAGGAAGCCAGCTGGGTGCGCGATGCCTCCCTCGGTCTCGCCGTGATCGCCGCCGCCTGCTGGATCTGGGGGCGCTGGGGCGCGCCGCATCGCACGGACCGCGAGCGGCTGGTCGGCAAGTCCGTCGCGGCGCTGCTCTACGTCGGCACCCTCGGGTATCTTTACGGCACGCTCGGCTGAGCCGGCTTCATCGGAAACAAAAAGGCCCGCCATCCGGCGGGCCTGGGCTTTCGGCGAAAGCGGCGCTCAGAGCGCGGTCACGGGACCGGGAGCCGGACCGGAGACCGGCGCCTTGGCCGGAGCCGGCGCGGCCTTGCCGGCCGCCGGAGCGGCGGGGGCGGCGGGGGCGCCACCGCGCGTGAAGTAGTTCGCATCGACGACGACGGCCTTGCGGTCCTTGGCGCCGGACTGACGACCCGCGGCGGACTTATCGGCCTGCTGTTCGCCGAGACCGAGCACCTCGCTGTCCGCAGGGTTGCAACCGAGCTTCACGAGGTAGTCGCGGGTGGACTGGGCACGCTTATCGGAAAGACCCAGGTTGTATTCCTCGGTGCCGAACTGGTCGGTGTAGCCGACGATCAGCAGCTTGGTGGCCTTGGCCTTGCCGGCGGCGGCGTCGAGCTTGGCGCGCTCGGCGGCGCTGACGGTATACTGGTCGAAGTCGAAGTGGACGGTGGCGATGATCGCCTCGGGCGGGATGTTGCCGTCGCGAGCCGCTTGGGCGGCCGCACCGGCGGCGTTGGAACCGAGCAGGTTAAGGTCGGTGGCGCCGGTGGAGGTGGCGGCCGAACCCGCGCCATTGTAATCCGTGGGCATGCGGGAGGGACCACAACCGACGAGGAAGGCGGCGGCCAAGAGAGGAAGGGAGAAACGCTTCATGGGTGTGAGGGGATAAAAGGCGGGGTAAAAGGGGTCGGCAAGCCTTGACTCGCTCAGTAGCGGCGGACTTTCGGGTCGATCTTCAGCGACCAGGCATCGATGCCCCCCTGGACATTGGCGACCTGGGCGTAGCCCTTGGCGCGCAGGAACTGGGTCACCTTCATGCTCCGACCGCCGTGGTGGCAATGGACCAGCACGGGCACGTCGCGCGGGATCTCCGCCAGCCGCTCGGGCACGCTGTTCATGGGGATCAACTTGGCCCCGGGCAGCTGGCAGACGGCGAACTCACCGGGTTCGCGGACATCCAACAGGAACGGCGGCTGAGCGGAAAGGAGCAGGCGGTGGGCCTCCTCGATGGAAACCTCCAAGGGATAGGTGGACATGGACGCGGGGGAAGAGGGTGAAGCGGACGCGCAGGTCGCCGCATAACGGGAAGGGTCGAGGTCGCGGATGGCGGGGCGAGCACCGCAGGCCGGACACGCCGGGTCGGCCGCGAGACGAAGCACCCGGGAAATCCCGGCCGCCAAGTCGACGACCTGCAACCGGGATTCCCGACGCTGCCCGAGGATGAGCGCGATGACCTCGGCGGCCATCCAGGAGCCGATGACCCCGCAGGTGGCGCCGAAAACCCCACCTTCCGCGCAGGTAGGCACGGAAGCCGGATCCGGCATCACCGGGTAGACGCAGCGGTAACAACCGGCGCCGGGCAGGAAGACCCCGACCTGCCCTTCCGCGCGGAGCACGCTGCCATGGACGAGAGGCTTGCGTCCCAGGACACACGCGTCGGCGGCCAGGAAGCGGGTGCCGAAATTATCCGTGCCGTCGACGATCAGGTCGTAACGCGCGACGAGTTCGGCGGCGTTCGCCGGCGTGAACCCCTCCGGATGCAGGATGATCGACAAGCCGGGGTTGACCTCGGCGAGGGCTTCCGCGGCCGAGATCGTCTTGGGCAGACCCAACGTATCGAAGCCGTGGAGGATCTGCCGGTGAAGATTCGAGACCTCCACCTTGTCGGGGTCCGCGATGCCGAGGGTACCGACGCCGGCGGCCGCTAGGTAGAGACCGACCGGGGACCCGAGGCCACCGGCACCCAACAGGAGGACCTTCGCCGAACGCAGCCGCAGCTGACCCGCCTCGCCCACCCCGGGGAGACGGAGCTGCCGCGCGTAGAGGGCGCGCTCATGCTCGGTCAGTCGTGGTTCCGCGGACATGCCGCAGTGGACACCGCCCGGGCGACGGTGTCAAACCCCTCCCCCCTGCGGTTCGGGTTGAAATCGCGGCCCGACCCGCCCAGCGTGCGGCGTGGCTTCGGTCTACCTCGGCATCGATTATGGCGCCAAACGCGTCGGCCTGAGCCATGCGGACGGGCTGGGCTTCGCCTTCCCGCTGCCGGCGGCCGTCGCCCCGGAGGCCGAGGAGCGTTTCGCCCAGATCGGCCGCGAGATCGCGCGCCTGCGGGTCACCCAACTGGTCCTCGGCTACCCGCTCTCGGTCGAGGGGGAACGCACCAAGCGCTGCGACGAAGTCGACGCCTTCGCCGCCGAACTCACCCGCCGGTTCGGACTCCCCCTCGAGCTCGTCGATGAGGCCTTGAGCAGCCAGGCGGCGGACGAGCTGGGGGGTCGGCGCAAGCCGCGCTCGGCGCAGGAACGACGCGACCAAGCCCGCAGCGGCGAACGGGATTCCCGCGCGGCCGCCGTCCTGCTGCAGGATTACCTGAACAGCCGCGGCATCGGCGCCACGCCCTGACATGGGCAAGCCGCTCAAGTCGATCCTCCAACCGGAGCGCTTCCTCGCGACCATCGCCTACGATGGCACGGACTTCCACGGCTGGCAGGTCAACCCGAACCAACGAACGGTGGAGAGCGTCATCGAGGAAAGGCTTTCCCGCATCTTCCGGACGCCGATCGACGTGCACGGCAGCGGCCGCACCGACGCGGGCGTGCACAGCGTCGGCCAGCGTTTCCATTTCGACGCCTTCTGGCCGCACCCGGCCAAGCATCTCATCTCCGCCATCAATTCCTGCGAGCAGGAAGGGCTCCTCGTCACCGACCTGCGGCGCGTCCCGGCGGACTTCCATTGCCGCCATTGGGCCAAGGGGAAGCGCTACCGCTACGAGATCCGCCATGGCTGGCCGCCCCCCTGGGAGGCGCGCTACTGCTTCGGCACCGGCAAGCGGGTGCTGGACCCGCGGCGGATGCGCGCGGCCGCGAAGCTGCTGCTCGGGACCCACGACTTCCGGGCCTTCAGCGGGACCCACGCCCAGGGCATGGACCTGGAGAACCCGGTGAAGGAACTGCGGCGGCTCGACGTCGCCCAGCACGGCGAGCGGATCACGATCACGACCGAGGCCAGCGGCTACCTTTACAAGATGGTCCGCCGGCTGGTCGGCGGCCTCATGCGCGTCGGCGAGGGCAAGCTGCCGCCGGAACGGCTCGCCGCCTACCGCGATGAAGGCGTGATCACGGCGGAGATCCCGACGGCGCCGGCGCGCGGGCTCTTCATGGAGAAGGTCTTCTACGACCCCGCCGACCTCAAGGTCGCCCGGCGACCTTAAGCAGGGATTAAGCCGGCGGAAATAAACCCGCGCGCTGGTCGCAACTCGGCCGTGGCCGCGGTTTTAATCCTGATGAAACCTCCGCCATGCGCCACCGAACACCGTCCTGCCTCGCTTTGCTGCTGGGCGCTTTTTCACTGTTCGGCGCCGAGGCCGCCAAGGCCCCCGGCCCGGGGGTTCCCGACGTCGCGGCCCTCTTCGACAAGCGCGCCTTGGTCAAACCGATCACCGAGCTCGAAGGGACCCTCACCGACGGCTCCAAGTCCGTCGTCTACAAGATCGTCGTCCGTTCGCTGCCGCCGGACCATGCGATGGGCCCCTGGGCGCCCGCCACCTTGAAGGACCAAGGCGGCTTCTGGGAGGATACCGTCGACAAGAAGCTCCACCGTGTCGACGCCGACTACCTGAAGCTGCTCAACAAACGCGGCTGGAACATGTTCGAGGCCGATGGCACCGTGCATCGCACCAAGGACCGCGCCGAATTCGACAAGGTCGCCCGGCAGGAGCTCGGTGGCTGGACCTTCGAGCAGGCCAAGGAGGGCGGCGTGGTGAACTCCGTCATCGAGCTCAAGCCGCTCGAGCAGATCGTCACGATCTTCCTCCCGAAGAACCCGAAGGCGACCGCGAAGGTCACCCCGCTCCGCCAGGCCAGGTTCTCCCCGCGCTCCGGCCTCGGACTGAGCGTGAACGGCATCCGCTTCTTCCCGCCCGAACCGGTCGACCGCATCACGGCCTTCCATAACATCGCCCCGCTCGACCCCCAGGGCGGACACACCGGTTTCGGCCATGAATACCATTACCACCGCGCGCCCTCCGTCATGAACAACGACAAGTCGGGCCAGATCGTCGGGTTCGCGCTCGATGGTTTCGCCATCCGCGGCCCGACGGAGTCCGACGGGAGCAAACCGAGGAATCTCGACAGCATCAACGGCCACGAGCACGACGACCTGCCCTACCACTACCACGTGAGCGACCAATGGCCCTATGTGGTGGGCGGCTTCAAGGGGCCGCTCGGGACCGCCGGCCTCGGCGACCTCGACCAGTGCGACGCCACCCAATCCTCCGGCGGACCCGGCGGCGAGGGCAAGGGCGGCAAAGGCGCCAAGAAAGGGCCGCCTGGCGGGGGCAAAGGCGGTCCGCCGGCTGGCGGTCCGCCGGGCGGCAAATGACCCCTCTCCCGATGCGTCCGTTCCTCCTCTTGCTGCTCGGCCTGATTTCGGCCGAGGCCCAAAAGACGTCCGGCCCGGTCAACGTGCTGCTGCTCGTCGCCGACGACCTGGGCTGGAACGGCGTGAGCTACCATAACCCGAGGATGACGACGCCGGCCTTGGCGAAGCTGGCGAAGGAGGGCGTCCAACTCGAGCGCTTCTACGGCTACCCGGTCTGCAGTCCGGCCCGCTCCGCGCTTCTCTCCGGGATGATGCCGCGGCGTTTCGGCGTGGTCGACGTGGTGGGCCCGGGCCAGCAAGGCATCCCCAAGGGGACGCCGACGCTCGCCTCCACCCTGCAGAAGGCCGGCTACGCGACCTCGTTGATCGGCAAGTGGCACCTCGGCACCAACCCCGGGCCGCTGGGCTACGGCTTCGATCATTTCTATGGCTTCATGGGGGCCGAACTGGATTACTTCAAGCACCTCGACCCGCGCGGGCGGCCGGACTGGTGGCGTGACAACCAGCCGATCGCGGAGGAAGGGTATGCGACCACGCTGTTCGCCGACGAAGCCATCCGCCAGCTCCGGAAGCGCGATCCGCGCAAACCCTTCTTCCTGGAGGTGGCCTTCAACGCGCCGCACACGACCCTGGCCGCCCCGAAGGAACTCCTCGAGAAGCACAAGTCCGACGGCCTTTACGAAGCCGTGGTGGACGGGCTCGACCAAGGGATCGGCCGGATCCTGGCGACCCTCGACGAACTCGGGCTGCGCGAAGACACGTTGGTCATCTTCTGCTCCGACAACGGCGCGCCGCGGCGCATCAGCCCCAACACGCCGCTGAACAACGGCAAGGACACGGTGTTCGAGGGCGGCATCCGCGTCCCGGCGATCGTGCGCTGGCCGGGGAAGGTCGCCGCGGGCGTCCGCTCCCAGCAACCGGTCGCGATGCACGACCTCTTCCCAAGCATCCTCGCGGCGCTGAAGCTCGCCCCGCCGGCGGAAGTCCGGTTCGACGGCAGCGACCAATGGGCGCCGCTCGCGAGCGGCCAGACCAAGCCACGTCCGGCCTTCCTCATCGCCTCCCACGACATCGCCTGCTTCGACGGGGACTGGAAGCTCCTCGAGACGGGCGACGGCAAGCGCCTGCTCTTCAACCTCGCCCAGGACCTCGGCGAGGAGAAGGACGTCGCCGCCGAACAACCCGAGCTGCTCAAGACCCTCGGCGCCAAGCTGGACGCGCTCAAGAAAGACCTGCCGGCCGCTGCCGAGCGACGCACCGGCGGTCCCGGCCCCGGAGGCCAAGGCAAGGGTCCCGGCCCGGGCGGCCTCGGCAAGGGCCCGGCGGGCAAAGGCAAGGGCTTCGCCAAATAAAACGCTTAATCTTAATTTAAGGCATCTTCGGTTAGACTGTCCGCATGATGAAAGCCACCCGACTGCTCCTCGCCTGCCTGGGCGCCGCATCCTTGCTGGCCGCCACGCCCGACGAACCCAAAGGAAAGGGCGGCAAAGGTGCGCGCGGCGGCGATGCGCCCAAGGGCGCCATCGACGTCGTCGCGGCCGCGAAACCCTCGCCCAACCCGGCGCCGGCTTTCTCGCTGACGAGCCCGGTCGTCAAGGATGGCGGCGCGCTGCCGACCGAGTTCACCGGGGATGGCGCCAGCGCCAGCCCGCCGTTGGCCTGGAGCAACGTCCCGAAGGGCACCGTCTCGCTCGCGCTGGTCATGCACCACCTGGACCCCGAAGGGAAGACCAAGGTCTATTGGCTGGTGACCGACATCGACCCGAAGACCACCGCGGTCGCGAAGAACGCCACCGACTTCGGTCGGCTGGGCCTGAGCACGGTCCATGATCGCGTCGAATACGCCCCGCCCCACTCCAAGGGACCAGGCCTCAAGAAATACGTGATCACCCTCTTCGCGCTGTCCGCCAAGCCCAACCTCGCCGACGCCGCCAAGCCGGTCGACCTCGCGACCTTGCTGCCCGCGATGAAAGGCAAGATCCTTGGTGCCGCCGACCTGACGGTGACCTATACCCGTCCGGCCGGGACGGCCGAGGAGGACGACAAGCGGCCGCCCCGCAAGGGCCCGCCACCCGCGCCCGGCAAGGGCGAATAACCTCATCGCTTGCGGGTTGCCTGCACCTCGCCCGACGGCTACTTCCGGGTCGTGACTTTCCTGCGTTCGGCCTTCCTCGCCTGCCTCGCGCTCCTCGCCGCCTCGCTCGCCGCCCACCCCGAATGGAAGCAGGCCTACTGCGTCGGCGTGATCGACGACGACTACCAGTTCGACCTGACCCTCAAGTTCGACGTCCCGTCCTACCTCGTGGGCAAGCACCCCAAGGACGCGACGGTCAAGGAACTGGATGACCTGATGTTCGACGCCGGTCGGCTGCCGGCCGCCTACGCGCACGCCCCGGCGGATTTCCTGAAGGGCACGCGCATCTTCGTCGATGGCACCGAGGTGCCGGTCGAACTACGGTCCTTCCCTTCGGCCGCGGAGGTCAAGGCCCAGTCCACGAAGCAGGGCGAGGAGGACCGCTACCCGGTGCTGCTCAACGCCAAGCTCCGCTCGCGGCTGCCCCGCGACGCCGGCAAGGTGGAGGTGGTGTTTCCCCGTCCGCTCGGGGCCGTCCTCACCAACCTCCGCCGCGGCATGGATTCGCAGGTGCTCATGACGGTGGCACCGGGCGAGCGCGGGGAGTTCATCATCGGCGAGGTGCGCCTGACCCTGGGTGGTTTCGTGCGCGAGGGCTTCGCCCACGTGATTCCCGAGGGCTGGGATCATTGCCTGTTCATGCTGGCGATGTTCCTGGGCGCCGCGTCGCTCGGCCAGGCCCTCACCCGCTCGCTCATCTTCACCCTGGGCCACAGCGTGACCCTGTCGCTCGTCGCGTTCGGTCTCCTCCCGCCGGTCGGCGGCTGGATCGAACCGGTGATCGCCGCGACCATCGGGGTCGGCGGCGTGCTCGCCTTCCGGGGCCGGTCATCCAACCGCACGATGTTGCTCGTCCCGCTGACCTTCGGCCTGGTGCATGGGTTGGGTTTCGCCGCCGCGCTCGCCGACAAGCTCACCGAGTGGCGCGAAGCGCAGGTCGTGCAGGTGCTCATCGGCTTCAACCTGGGCGTCGAGGCCGCGCAGGTGGGCGTGATCCTGGCCGCCGCCGGCCTGCTTTGGCTCGGGCTCCGTCTCCGGGCCGACGACCGGATGGTGCGCCGCGGGCTAAGCGCCGCCGTCGCCATGGCTGGTTTCGGCGTGATGTGCTGGCGGCTCTGGGAGCTGCTGAGCGGCGAGGGATGACTCAGAGCCGGCCGACCGGGCGCTTCCCCGCATCGAGCGCGGCCCGTTCCTTGGCCGCCAGCTCCTTCAAGGACTGCACGACGTCCGGATGGGCGTCCTTCACGTCGGTGCGCTCCCCCGGGTCGGCCTCGAGGTCGAACAAGGCGAAGCCGATCTCCTTCTGCTGCGTCTTCATCGGGGCGCCGTCGTGCTCGGCGGGCTTCATGTCATCGTAGCTCCGATACGCGTGCGGCAGGTGCAGCTTCCATTTGCCGCGGCGGATCGCCTCGAGGCGGTCGCCGTAGTAATAAGTGAAGACCTCGCGGGCGGTCAATTTCTCGCCCTTGAGCAACGGCAGGAAAGATTGCCCGTCGATCGGGCGGCGCGGGCCCTCGGCCTCACAG
>Ga0214919_10000934_pt1 | contig 49407 bp, 35 predicted proteins | sample LL1503_MetaG_FD_177994 | JGI IMG/M metagenome (GOLD analysis project Ga0214919, IMG submission 177994) | Freshwater microbial communities from Lake Lanier, Atlanta, Georgia, United States - LL-1503 | ecosystem: Environmental > Aquatic > Freshwater > Lake | place: USA: Georgia | collected...
AATTGGACTACCGTAGAAGTTCCAGGAATTAAACCGCCACTTGGGACAATTTGAGCTAATAAAATCCCATTGGAGCGCAATGTGTTGATGACTTTACTATCGGTATTATAGGCGACAATGGATCGAATATTGGGGTGAATATCACCTATTTCTACGTTGTCGACCGTCGATTTTGTCGAACTAACTTCCACTAAACCTAAATTTGTGTTGGGCGCAATAATTCCCGGATAAATATGCTTTCCGGTGGCATCAATGTGCTCAATATCGCCCGTTAGAACAGGCGCATTCATGTCAATTTTCAATTTCCCTTTTTCAATAATAACATTGCCCAATAAAACTTGGCCATTTCCTATATGTAAGGTTCCACCGGTAATTACGATTTTTTTTGATTGAGCAGGCGATGGATGCATGGTTTCTTGAGAAAACAATGGAAATGAAACCAAGCAAATTGCGATATATAATATATTTTTCATGTGATGTGTCAGTTTTAGTTTTCTGTTAAAATCATACGTTGGGAAATACGATCCCAAAGACTCTTGCCATGTCCGTGATCATCTTCGCACATATTTTCCTCTCTGAATGATGGAGTCATAGGCCTAGTGGCAGAACCTCCTTTTTTAGCCAAGATCATTTTTTGAATTAATCGTTGCTTTTCTTTCTTTAGTTCCACTTGCAATTTTGCATCCACTTCGCGATCAAAAACAACCGCACCATCCACAATCGTCTTTTCAGATTTTGCGTAAATACTTAATGGATGATCCGACCAAATAACTAAATCAGCGTCTTTCCCTTCCTTAATGCTACCCACGCGATCAGCCACATGAAGCATTTTGGCAGGATTCAACGTAACCATTTTGAGGGCGTCTTCCTCTGACATTCCCGCATATTTAATGGATTTGGCCGCTTCATGATTTAAATGACGCGCCATTTCAGCATCATCTGAATTGATGGCGACATTGACTCCATTTTTTTGCATCAAAAAGGCGTTTTGAGGAATCGCGTCGACTACCTCCATTTTATAATTCCACCAGTCTGAGAATGTTGACGCACTAGCCCCATGTGCCTTCATTTTATCAGCCACTTTATAGCCTTCTAAAATATGGGTAAATGTATTCACCGTGAAACCAAATTTATCCGCCACTTTCATCATGGCATTTATTTCACTTTGCACATACGAATGGCAAGTGATGAATCTTTTATGATTTAATATTTCAACCAAAGCCTCTAATTCCAAATCGATTCGTTTTCCTGGACCCTGCTTTTCATAATCGCGCGCACGTGTGAAAGCGTCCGTTAAAACTTGCTCCACTCCCATTCTAGTATCTGGGAATCTTGGGTTCGATGGATTATAAGAGCGCTTTACATTTTCCCCTAAGGCAAACTTGATAAATGGGTCCCAATTAGCAAACTTCAAGCCTTCAGCTGTTTGGCCCCAACGGAATTTCAATAATTGCGTTTGTCCACCGACTGTATTGCAACTACCATGCAGGATGTGACTAGAAGTCACCCCGCCGCTCAATTGGCGATACATATCCACATCCTCCGGATCGATCACATCAGTGATGCGTACTTCCGCCGTAACCGATTGAGAGCATTCATTAATTCCTCCCGATGCGGCAACATGGGAATGTTCGTCAATGATTCCCGCCGTGACATGTTTGCCTGCCCCATTAACTACACGGGCTGCTGGATCTTTCAGTCCTTTTCCAATCGCGGCAATTTTACCATTCTTAATTAACACATCCGTTTCTTTTAAAATCCCTGATTTCTCATTGGTCCAAACGGTTGTATTTTTAATCAAAATAGTTTCTGATTTTGGAATCGTTTTTTGTCCATATCCATTAAAAGGAAATACGACCGATCCCACTTCTTCTGATTTTGTGGGACGCTTTTTAGTGCTCGCGGTGTCCGCATTGGCTTCTCGAGTGGCTTGCCAAGAAACCCATTCTCCATTCCCCAATGTACCCGTTCCTAACATTGAATTTCCTAAAAAGTCTCCGGATAGTCGAGTCTTTTTGCCTTGATCACTTTTCGCATTAAAAGTCAAATTGACCAATTGGTCCTTTTGACTAAATTCAACGGCCAAGGTATCTTTTCCTAGTAATTGAGCCTTATAACTCCCGGTTTCGCCTGTGACTGCCAACTGAGCACTTTGATTTCCTAGTGTAAATTTATACTTGCCAGCCAATTCCATTTTGGAATCGGTCGAAATTCCATAAGAAGATCCTTGAATCCAGTTTTCAACCAATACCGTTTTGTCTGCAAAAATAGGACCGGTCGTAATGAGGAAATTGGCCCATTTGCCAGCTTCCAAACTTCCAACTGCATTAGAAACTCCTAATAATGAAGCGGGCGTTGTGGTTAAAGCCTCTAATGCTTTTTCTTCAGATAGTCCATTTTGTATCGCCTTTTTTAAGTTGGGCATGAACTGACTTACATCCTTTAAACCACTCGCCGTCAACGCAAATGGAATCCCAGCCTTTTCAAAAGCTGCGGGATTTGTTGGCGCCAACTCCCAATGTTTTAAATCCGATACATTGACAAACCGAGCATCATTTGGATCTTCTACATCCATTGCTTGAGGAAAGTTAAGAGGCAAAATAAAGGATGATTTAATGGCCTTGATCTCCTCAATGCGTTGGTATTCATTTCCACCCGCTTTAAAGATGTATTGAACCCCAAATTCACTGCCAATTTTATTTGCTCTAAAAACAGACCATTTATCGGAAACTTCAAATATTTGCGGAAGGTTCGCATTATCGTTGAATGCCTCCAGGGTAAGGTTTAATCCCTCTTGGCTTGGTTTGGTTTTATACCAACTAGCATCTAAAAAATGCTGGCGTAAAAGAGCGATGCTCCCCATTAAAGAATTTGGATAATCTTGCGTCGAAGAGCCCTTGTCGAAAGAAAAGTGAGCGGATGCTTTTTCTTTTAGGATCACCATATTTTCTTTTTCTTTGGCAAGCGTTGTTAACAATCCAACCCCGCGGGAAATACCGTCCAATTGGTGCGTGAGCACAGAACCAAATCCTAATTTTCGATATTCCTTAGCCCTTGCATCATTCACGGCAAAGTTTTTAACATGCAAAACTTCTGTTTTTAACGCTTGGTTCCATGAATATGGCCCCTTAGTATTAGAAAGCATTTGAGAAGGCGAGCGATAAGTAGTCATCGAAGGCTGCACTTGGCTCATCCCATAATCGCTATATATATCGATAAAGGAAGGATAAATCGATTTCCCTTTGCAGTCGATGATGATGGCGTCTTTTGGTACAGGCAAATTAGTGCCAACAGCTTCAATTTTCCCTTGTTTGATAATCAGGGTAGCTGAGTTGATGATGGTTTTGGCGTCTTTATAAATTTTTGCGTTTATAAAAGCGTAGTATCCAGAACGTGGGGTGGCCACATCGTTAGCGGGATACGTGGTTTGGGCGAATAGCGGACTAACGAATAGCCATAGGATAAGGGATAAGCCGCCGAAGGATTTTAATTTCATTTTTCGTTTGCTGATAGATTTAAGTTAAAATTATTTAAGTAGTTGTACTTCTGTTTTGCCGTAATAGTTAGCGATACATTTACACCAAAGATGCTTAGGGTCAGTGGATAATTCTTCCATAAAAAACATGGTGTTTTTATTTTCGATGGGGGGAATTTTCACTTGTTGATTTGTAGATGTAAGTATCAGATCAAACCTTTTAGCATTTTCATTGGCGTATTTTTTAGCCCTATCAAAACGCCATTCCTCATAAAATTGTTTTGAATTTTGATTAAAAAACAAGAGCGTTAAAAATACAAAAAGTAATGAAATTTGAGAAATAACCAGGCTTGACGGATTTATGTGGCCAATCTTATACTTAATCCAAACAACAAGATATCCAAACCCAAAAATCAAATACATCAAGATTAAACTCTGAATTCGATCAGGAATAAAATCTTCGCCTAGCGCTAAAGCCATGGGAACAAAAGCTAAAAAATAGCTCACGAGGAACAAGATTAAAAGACCTAAAATTTCCTTGAATGACAGAAGATATTGTTTTTTTGGCTTTTCAATAGTGAAAAACAAAAGCAAATTGAATACCCAAATCAGGGGTGATTTAACATAAATTTTAAGTAACATGCCAAAATTCAACAAAGACTCTGTAAGGCCTTTCAAGTAATCAATATGTTTGGGGGCGCGCACTTTATTTCCGGGGGAAAGTAAAACTAGACCTATGGAAATACCCCAAATGATAAAAAATAAAATGGTCTCTAATTTGATTTTTTTCTGTTTCCAAGCCATATATAATTGGAATGGCCAGAAAATGCCTGAGAACATAATCATGGAAATTTCGCTTGACCCAATCAAACAAAAAATGATGCAAGAGAGTAAAGTGACTTTTAATATGGGCCTAGAACAATAGAAATATACATTGACAAATAAAATGGCTAATTGAAATGACAAGTAGTAATAATGGCCTGAGAACCAATAAAATAATTGGAAAAGGCCTGGTATTGTATACCAACAAACGGCTTGGCTGACCAATGAAAGAATCCAGAGATTAGGGTTGCTGTGCTGAATTTGGAATACATTTTTTAAAAAATAATAGCCATTAGCAAAGCCAATTACAATTAAGGCAATCGTTCCCCACTTGAAATATTCAAAGGAAGTACTGAAAACTAAAGGATTAAAATGAAGCAGAAGGTCGGCGAAATAGCGTCCACTCCAACCCGCATAATAATGGTAGGCGCCCAGAAATATTCCATATTCCCTGCCCATCCAGCCGAAGCAAAAGTCATCGGTGATGCTGGGTTGATTATAAAAAGATAGAGAAATTAATAGGAATGCCATAAATCCCCACACCAATAAGCTAAGAAACAAAGGGATTTTTGAGAACATGGTTTTATCGCAGACTCATTAAAAAATGACTCTATTTTTTCGTAAGTATTGCGTGAAGAATAAATAGGCTATGTATAAAAATCGATTTTTTGCTCGTTTTATTTCGCTAGATATGTTCCTTTTTCTAGCTTCAGCAACGCGGCAAGTCACTTGAGTTTCTATCCATTGGGCTGAGGAGTTTAGTAATTTCCCCGTATGGTCTAATGAATAGTTCATGTACCTGGCATCTAATTTTAGCGATTGAAGCAAAGGAGTTTTGACTAATTTAAATGCGCAAGAAAAATCTTGAAGTTGGGAATTAAAGATTGAGTTACAAAGTTGGTTAGAAACCTTTTGCCCAAAGCGATTAAACTCATTGTCATATTTTCGATTCCGGTGCGTAAAAACAATATCAGCCTCTTGGTTGGCTAATGCTAAAAGCATTTGATTCACGTTTTCAATCGGGAATTGGCCATCCGAATCAGTGATTAAAGTCCAGTCGAATTTGGCCCTAGCAATGGCTTTTTGAAATGAAAATCCCGGCCCTTCATTTTGCTCATTTCGTAAAATGGTCACCCGTTGGTTTCCGATGAAGGCGTCACGTAAAGATTCATATTGGTGTAAATCGCTATGGTCATCACAAATGATGACTTCTCCTTCGGATATATCGGGATGCTGATCGAAAAACGCAAGCCATTCGTTTGCCAACTGGATTATTCCGGGGCATTCGTTAAAAGCTGCGGTGACGATGCTGATGGATTTCATTCTTCGATGAGTTGGCTTATACCTTGTTCAAGCGATATTTCAGGATTCCAACCTAAGTATTTTTGCGCTTTTGATATATCGGCTAATGTTTCTTCAGCGTCCCCAGATCTCCTTTCGGTATGGTAATTTTCGATTGGGAAGAAATTGGCTAACTCTTTAATGGAGTAATTGACGCCCGAGCCAATGTTAAAAATTTCACCCACAGTCTCGGAATTCATCGCGGCAACATTCGCTTTGACGATATCCAAGACATGAATAAAATCACGTCTTTGTTCACCGGAACCATGTATTTCAAGTCTTTCTCCTTTTTTAAATCGATCGATGAAAATACCGAGAACCAAAGCATACGCCCCAGTGGCTGGCTGGCCCGGTCCATACACATTAAAGTACCTCAAAATATTGCATTCCAGGCCAAAATTTCGATAAAACTGCTGCACATACAATTCGCCGACATGCTTGGTAAGGCCATAAAAATTCAAGAAATCCCCTGGATCTCCTTCTTTTTGGACCCCTATTTTATTTCCATAGAAAGTTGACGATCCCGAATATACAATGCGTTTAACTCCATTTTTTTTACACGCTTGAAGGATATTTAAGGTCCCTAATGCATTACTTTCATGACATTGTTCGGGCATATCGAAAGACGGCCCACTTCTGGAAAAGGCCGCCATGTGAAAAAGACCATCGATATTCTTAGTTACCTCTAGGCACAAATTGCTGTCTTCAATTTTACCAATAATCAATTTTGCTTTTGGGTGAATTTTTGTGGGATCGCCAAAAGACATATCGTCCAAAATGCTCACTTGATGACCTAAAGAAATCAAGTAATTAGACAAGTGAGTTCCAATAAATCCAGCGCCGCCAGTAACTAAATAATGCATCATATATGGTTAATCGACAAATTTACAATTTATCCCTAGATCCTTAACGGATTTGATCTTTTTGGTTTAAAAATAAATTGGCTTCATTAAGTTCCTCAGGGGTATTAATTCCAATAGACTTATAATAAGGCTGATCTAGGCGCCAAAAAATCTCTGTTTTTTGCTGAATGGTTTCAAAAAATTTAACAAAATTTCGTTCACCGGTAACTTTCCCAAAGGGCGCATTCAATTTATATAGAGGCCATGAAGACTCAATTGACCTACGGGTAAAGGCAAAAATTCCCATATCTTTAAATCCAAAAGCGTCACATTTTTCGCCTTCCCTACTCTCCCAAACCGCTAATGGAGAGCCTAATTTAAACTGAACATAGGGAGAAGAAACCCAAACAAGTGGAACAGACACTTCGAATTTATTCAGGTCTGAAAACAAGGTTTGATGTAATTCTGCATCACAAAATGGTTGATCTCCCCATTGCACAATCACTTGAAAATCTTCAGGACGCTTTAACAAGGATTCAAATAATTGATTCATGGCATCAAACATTCCGGTGGCAGATTCTTGTACCCAAACATGTACATTTTGGGGTGCGGAAGAGGCGATATGAAGATCAAAATATTCCTTTCCACTCGGACTTAAGAGTAAAATCATTTCGTCCACATGCGAGGTTCCCTGCTCCACAATCAAGTCAAAAATAGATTTGGACTGATAAACGGCTGTAAATATTTTGGGTAAATCGCTATAGAGGCGACTTCCTTTCCCGGCGGCTGGAATTACGATGACTTTTTTCATCCTTGGGCAATTAAATATTTTAAATATTCATTTATTTCAGGAAAGTATAAATCTGATTTTTTGGCAATTAGAGGGTTATGAACTCCAACAGCGAATATACCTGCATTTTTTAAACTTTCTATTCCTTGTATGGAGTCTTCGATTCCATGCACTAAGCCTGAAATATTGAATTTTTCAATACACGTTAAAAAAGGTTCTGGATCTGGTTTGGATTTTTTATAATCGTCGGCGGCAATAATCCCGTCAAAAAACCCAGCAATTTGATGTACATTAAGCAGCAGGTCGATGGAGAGCCGACTTCCTCCTGTCACAATAAATGCGCGATTTCCTGCACTTTTCAGATTCCTTATAAGATCAAAATCAACCAAGGCTTTTATGGCATTTAGGTCGGCCTGATAGGTTTGCGATTTAAATGAAGCCAGTTTTTTCACCATTGCTTCCTCGTCGGAATAATTGGCAAACACATCTTTGGTTTTAATTCCTTTTAATGATTCATACGGAGGACATTCTCCTAATTCGAAAGTCGAAAAAGTCTTTTGAAAAGCTAATTCGTGAGCTGAATCAGTGTCAAAAAGAGTCCCATCAAAATCAAAAAGTAGATTATACATAGAGCCCAAGCAAGTTGACGATTACATTTTTTATTTTGGTTAAGATTTTAACTTTTTTAAATGTGCGGTAACTGATGGGTAGGGAAACAAATTCGAAATTCTTTTTTCTATTTATTTTTTTCAAGAAATAGGATAGGCTTTTGTAGGGGATGTCATGTCTTGATTTGATCAAATAAATCCCGCTGAGTGGATCAGGCATAATCCTCCAAAATCGAATAAAATAGACGATACTAACCCAATACGAAGTAATTAGGGCAAATAAATAGATTAAATTAGACTCTACGATGGAGTGTTTGAACGAGTTGATTAGTTGGCGCCTCGACTCAAACCTTGACCCAATTACAGCATCCAATTGGTTTAGTTGCATGATTCGAATCCAAGCATCTATTTCATAAAGCGAGACTTTCCCTGAAGCATCTAAATGCAGCGTGTAGGAAGAAGTTTCTGTTTCACCTGTTTGATAGAATTTGATAATCCTTGTTGGATCGCTATTAAGACTTACCATTTCATTGTGGTAATAGTCCTTGATAAATTCCTCGGTATTCTTAGCAAAAGAGATGAGTACGGGTACTTCTCCTAGCTTAGTATCCAGTGATCGATTGATCCAAGTCCATAATTTTTGCCCATCGTGTTTCCCTGAGGGATCAGCTACATTAGCGGTGGTCAAGTTGGGAAGCGATTGATTAGGCTTGATGACTGAATTTGTATCTACGATAATGGAATCGAAAAAATCAGCATTTGATTGGTCTAATTCATTGAGAATTTTTTGTGTAAACTCGTCAAATTGAATATTTCTGATGTCATTGTCATAATTATTATTGACAACTAATACCTTTTGGGCTTTCGATTTTAAGATTGCATTCTTACAAATTCGATACGAAGGAAGGAGGGAAGAAAACTGCGTACCAGATCCAAAAATGATTAAATCTGCCTCTTTCAAGGCCTTTATGGCTTCTTTGGATAAGGAAGGTATTTTTGAAATTCTGGCTATTTCTTCCTTTTCATATTTACCTTGCTTATCGAGCGCATTAAGCTCATCTAGAGGCAATAAATAAAAATCTGAAAGGGGTTTATTGCCATCGTAGTTGACGATATCCGCTTCATTCGCTAAAAAATTACCATCCCCGTCAAAGGCCACTAATTTAGAATCATCGGCCGTAGAAATATTGATAATTTTGGCTGTTAATTCAAATTGGGTAGTAAGCAGATACAGCGCAAGGTTGAAATCATTGGTTTCTGCATAAATACCACCTATTATGATGTTACCAACACTAAAACCATTTAGAATGGAAAAATTATGGGTGAATTTTAATAGCTTTTGAGATCCTAATTCAAAGTATCGCGTGATGAAATTTTCTGAACGGCGGTCTAAGGCATAATGTTCTTGAATTAGATTTTTGATCAATTCTTCAGGGTTATGCAAAAGAACTCTCGTTTCTTCCTCGCTTAGTCGATGTTCAAAAAGCTTTTTTAGATTACGATTATAATCGGTGAAATCATCTAAGATATAAGTGAAATTCTTGCGGTAATCCGAGGGCCCGAGCATACCTTGATTGGCACTCCGAATGACTCCCGTTGAAAGCCCGTCGTCATATCCGTTGATTAAAAGGCTTAAATTCACATAGGATAAATCTTTTAAGTGCTTAATTAGATTAGCATTTCCATTACCCCCTGTAAAAACAACGACGTTCATAATAAACTTGATAAGTTTCAAAGTTAATGGATTTTACTGAAATGAGATTTGTTAAAATTATTTTTAGGGGTATTATTTCAAAATAATTTGGCGATTTGTTGTAAATTGTGAGCTCTTAAAAGCAAAGCCTTATTACCTGAGATGCAAAAAATTATTTTACTTTTATTCGTTAGTTTATTTTTATTAGGTAAAACATCAGCTCAGACTTTTGGCTCTTTTACTTTCAATAAATTACCGCAAGATTTTCAATTGTATCCAAGAGAGTCTACGAATTTGGCCGATATTACGGTAGAAGGGGTAGCAAAATCTGCCGAATTTACTGCCGTTTCCATTCGAGTTTTACGAAATAGCGCCAGTAATAAATACCAAAAAGTGGCCTTAACATTTAGCGGTTCTTCGGCTAAATTTTCCTCTAAATTTCAAATACCCGCAGAATTAGCCGAGTATGATTTTGAGGTTTATGGGTTTAAAGGCAAAGATTCTAGCTTAGTTGTTAAGCGAAAAAATATAGTCGCCGGTGATGTATATTATGTAACAGGGCAATCGAATGCATGGATTGGGCCCATTGATAATTTGGTTTATCAAGGGGAATGGCTAAGATCATTTGGATCAGTTCAGGGGAATGAAAATTTTGGTCCTTATAATTTAGCAGATACTTTATGGTCACTACCTGTGGGTGGAGCCAGAATTGGACCCTGGGCTGCAGAGATGGGTAGACTTCTGTATGAGTCCGAAAAAATTCCTATTTCCATTATAAACTCAGCTGCTGGTGGCTCCAATATTGATTGGCTTTCCATTTTAGATGGAAATATTTCATCTCCAGATGGAGGAAATATTATGTATTATAAAGCCTTAAAATCTGGAACATTAAACCATGTCAAAGGAATCATTTATCGACAAGGAGAATCCGAAGCCGCGGCTTCCATAGGTACCAAATATACATGGGGGGTAAAATTTGAAAACCTAAAACAAAAATATAAAAAGTTTTTTCCAAGCTCTCAGTTTTTATTTGTTTCACAAAACAACGTGTACGAATACCCTTATCCGGAAGCCGCTTATGTTCGAGAGGATCAAAGAAAACAAGCATATGATCCATATGTAAAGGTTTACGCAACGGTAGGAATCAAAGGTTTTGACCGACTTCATTATAGTAATGATGGATATCGACAAGCGGCACTTGAACAATTTAGAATTATCTCAAAAGAGATTTACAAGCGTAATTGGCCCACCGAAATTAATAGTCCAAAAATCCAAAGAGCGTATTTTCTATCTGAAAAAGATCGAGATAAGCTTTTTATAGATTTTGATGAAGGGCAAAATATGATAATTCCTAATGACACAATGGTCGTAGACCTTAAAAATAACCCACATAAATTAACATTGGCTGATCAATTTTTTTGGGACGAAATAAATACGAAGTCCATGTCAAAAAATATCAAAAAGATCGAAGTGATTAACGGAAAAAAAATAGCCATCACTTTTACCTTACAATATGAAGGAAATATAGTAAGCTATATTCCAAGTTTTCATTCTGACTTTATCGTAGGCAAATCAGAATATCCCTATCCCGGACCTTATTTGAAAAATAAATTGGGCATGAGAGCTCTTGGGTTTTCTGGTTTTCCGATTCAAATGGTGGACGGAGAGTCTGATGTTTTCACGATTGGACCAAATCCTGCGACCAAACAATTTACCCTTCGCTGGCCAAAATTAATACAAGGAAGCATCAAAATTTATGACATGAATGGCTTTGTCTTCTATACGGATACCATCGACGTGGAACGTGAAAGGGTGGTCGATGTGACCAACTGGCCTAGTGCCAATTATTTTATTTCCTACATTAGTAGAGAAGGCAGAACAAGTACCAAAAGGCTTGTCGTTATCAATTAATTTCCTCTACCTCATTAATGAAATAACAATGTGGATGATTTTGCATCCCAATTTTAGGATAGTAGGCCTCAGCCGCGGGTGCGGCCAATAAAATCAATTTCGCCCTTGGGATATTTATTTTTAACATTTTAATTAACTCCTTTCCAATCCCCTGATGTTGATATTTTTCATCTACCGCCAAATCTGCTAGGTAAGTCGTATACACAAAATCAGTCATCGCACGCGCCAAACCCACTAAATTCCCATTTTCATAAGCCCCAATGTAGTAGTTGGCATGCGCCAACATACTCTCCATCGCCTCCAAATCCGCCAAAGGCCTTCGTAATCCTAAAGTGGACTTCTTTAAAATGTCAATCAAATCATGAACTGAAATTTCTGGATTAATCTGGTAAGTAATCTGCATGGACATATTTGAAATGAATTGAACCTATTGAATAGCTAATTTAAAAAATCTTCTTCCAGGGATGGAAAAGAAATTACATTTTGTTAACAAATCTTTTTTTTCTCTTTACTACCTTGCGGCTTAAACACATTAAAATGAAATTATCTACCCCTATTAGAATACTCGTTTGCCTATTCATTCCATTTTTAGGAATGAGTCAATCAAAATCTCTCGCGGGCCAATTAGCTTCCAAAAGAGTCACTCTACCAAACAGCTGGAAGCTTTCCCCACACGGAAAATCTGTTTCTTTGGGGGACCTGCCGCTCAACTTAGTGGTGTCGCCCAATAAATCGTACATGGTGGCAACCAACAATGGACAAAGCATACAAAGCCTCCAATTATTCAATGTAAAAAAAGGTGAAATCGTCGACAGTAAGGTCATCCCAAAATCATGGTACGGACTTAAAATTGCCGCAGACAACAAAACAATTTATGCCTCGGGGGGAAATGATAATATCATTTTACACTTTGAGATATCCCAAGATAAACTCGTCGACAAAGGAAACATCGCTTTAAGTAATATCCCTAAAGATAATATTTCGCCAGCCGGAATGGATTTAGATGACGCAACAGGAATTCTGTATGTCGTTACGAAGGATAACAATAAACTCTATTTAGTCGATACGCGCCAACAAAAAGTCCAGGAATCTTTCGCGCTACCTGCCGAAGGATACACCTGTCTTTTGGATAAATCTAAAGGGATCCTTTATATTTCTGTTTGGGGTGGACGCCAAATTTTACCTTTTGACATAAAGACTAAAAAATTCTTAAAAGCCATTAAAGTGGGGGATCATCCCAACGAAATGGTGTTGACAAAAAATGGGAAAACCCTTTTTGTTGCCAATGCAAATGACAACTCTGTTTCGGTTATTGATCTTGAGAAAGGAAAAGAAATCGAAGTTTTAAATGCCGCCTTATTTCCAAATTCATTAGAAGGCTCATCCACGAACGGCATCGCTCTTTCTGAAGATGAGGAAAAATTATACATCGCAAATGCAGACAACAATTGCTTAGCGGTTTTTGAAGTAGAAGATTTAGGTAAATCAAAATCATTAGGATTCATTCCGGTGGGTTGGTACCCGACCCAAGTAAAAGTTGTCAATGGCATGGTTTACGTCGCCAATGGAAAAGGGTTTTCCTCTTTTGCCAATCCAAAAGGACCTAACCCAGTCGTGAAAGCCCAAACGGTTACCTATCAAAAATCAGATAATAATCGGGCCGTACGAAATGAATACATCGGGGGATTAATGAAAGGGACTATGTCCATTTTTCCAGAGCCATCATCCGCTGATATGGCTATCTTATCCAAAGCTGTGTATCAAAATACGCCTTATACCAAAGCCGGAGAACTAAACGCAAAAGGCGAAAAAGGGAATCCAATCCCGATGAAAGTAGGCGATAAATCACCCATCAAATATGTTTTTTATATTTTAAAAGAAAACAGGACTTATGACCAGGTTTTAGCAGATGTAAAGGGAGGAAATGGAGATACGACCTTATTGCTGTTTGGGGAAAAATATACGCCTAACCAACATAAACTTGTTAAGGATTTCGTTCTTTTAGATAATTTTTATGTGGATGGGGAAGTAAGTTCTGATGGGCATAATTGGTCTACCTCGGCGCACGCCACAGACTATTTAGAAAAAACTTGGCCAACTTCCTATGGCGGACGTGGCGGGAAATATGATGGAGAAGGAAATCGCGAAATCGCCAATCCTAAAAATGGTTTTATCTGGGATTACTGCAAAAGAGCCGGAGTTAGCTATCGGACTTATGGTGAATTTGCAGATGATTTTAAACCCAACATTCCATCGTTAGCCGGACATTTTTGCACCTATTTTCCTTCTTTTGACCAAAATATTATGGACACACTAAGGTTTAACCGTTGGCGCAAAGACTTCGATTCCTTATTAGTCAAAGGCCAAGTTCCACATTTTAATTCCTTACGTTTCCCAAATGACCACACCGAAGGGCAGCGAATTGGTTCAAAAACCCCGTATGCTTACATTGCCGACAATGACTATGCCATTGGATTGTTTGTTGAGCACCTATCCAAGTCTTCAATTTGGAAAGAAACGGCCATTTTTATTGTCGAAGATGACGCCCAAAATGGTTCCGATCACGTAGATGCGCACCGGACAACCGCTTATGTAGCCGGAGGATTTGTGAAAAGAGGATTTGTGGACCATACGCCTTATTCCACTTCGTCGATGTTACGAACCATGGAATTAATTTTAGGCCTGCCTCCGATGAGTCAATATGACGCATCTGCCACACCGATGTTTAGAAGTTTCTCATCAAAAGCCGACCTATCTGTTTTCAAACATATTTTGCCAACGGTCGATTTATTCGAGAAAAATACAAAGGAGAATGCGAGCTCTCGCATGAGTGAAAAATTTGATTTCTCAAAAGAAGATTCCGCACCCGATTTAGAATTAAACCAAGTTATTTGGAAAGCTGTTAGAGGTGAAGATTCCGAAATGCCAGCGCCACGAAGAGCTGCTTTGTTAAACACAACTGAGGGAGATGATGATTAAGGATGTTATTTACATGACTTTTTTTAAGTATGTCCTAAGCTTTACTAACTTTTGGAAAGTTAGTAAAGCTAAAGGACATAAAAAATGGTTTACCTTGGTATTATCAGTTACTTGGATCACTCCATTTGTGGGTTTTGGGCAAAAAAATAATCCCGATACACTAGCAAATGTGGTTGTCAGTGCGAGTCGGCAGCGGATTTCTAATTTAAAAACTCCTTATTCCGTAAGTGTCTTACAACAAAAAGACATCGAGAAATTGGCACCTCGCGCCACTCCTGATATGCTTTCCAATATCCCAGGAGTCTTCATTCAGAAAACCAATTTAGGAGGTGGGTCCGCATTTGTCAGAGGCTTAACAGGAAATCAAACCCTGCTCATTATTGACGGAATTCGATTTAACAATTCCACCTTCCGCTACGGTCCAAACCAATACTTGAATACCATAGACCCGTCGATCATCTCAAAAGTAGAACTTTTAAAAGGGAGCGGCTCCGTTCAATACGGATCGGATGCATTAACGGGCGTGGTCAATTTCTTCACACTTCAGCCTGAATTTACGGCTCAAAAAACCTTTGGCGGCCAATTATCAGCACGCGTAGCCACCGAAGGAATGGAGCTGAGCGAGCAGTTCAAAATGACTTATAGCTCCGAAAATACCGGCATCGTTTTCGTGGGGGCCAATAAGCAATTTGGCGATGTTGTACGAGGGGGTGGATTAGGTTTGCAGCGTCCAACAGGCTATAATGAGTGGGATTTTTTTGGTAAAATCCGCCAGAAAATATCAAAAACATGGGTGTTGGAAGGTCTGATTCAAACGACCCAACAAACCCAAGTGCCCGTTTTCCACAAAATCCAATTGGAAAATTTCAAAATCAATGAAATGGATTTACAGAAATACCAAAGAGGTTATTTAAAAGCCATTGGTCAATATGAAAATCCTATCTTCAAAAAAATTGAGCTTTCTGTATCCCAACAAACCAGCATCGAACAAAGAAAGCTTCAAAAAAATGCGTCTACGACGCTCCGCGCTGAAAGAGATGAGATTACTACTTTAGGGATTTTAGCCGATGTACAAAGTCAATTTTCTTCTACTTGGTCCGCACATAGTGGCATCGATTATTTCAACGACCGGATAAACAGCGCACGTGAAGATATTAATTTGACCAATAATTCGATCAAAGCATTAAGAGGACTCTACCCAAATAACGCGGGATACCAATACCAATCGGTCTATTCCATCCATCACTTAGACTTAGATGCGTGGCAAATAGAAACCGGTTTGCGCTTTCACCAAAATGTAGCAAGTCTGCCCGACACGACCCTAGGCTTGACTCAGGTAAAATCAAGTGCGCTCGTGTATTCGCTGGGTGTGGCACGCGCCATAAGCCAAGGAATTTCCGTCTATGCCAATACAAGTTCGGGATTTAGGGCGCCCAACATGGACGATTTAGGTAGCCTAGGCATCGTAGATTTCAGGTATGAACTACCTGCATTTGACCTAAAACCTGAGTATTCTCAAAATTATGAGGCTGGAATTAAAATTTCAAAAGCCAAGTTTTTTCAGGAGTTAACCATTTTCCAAACGGAATTGGAAAATTTAATTACCCGAATAAAAACGTCAAATGTCATTCAAACTTATCCAGTTTACGAAAAACGAAATGTAGATAAAGCATTTTTACGCGGGGGGGAATGGAGCGGACGTTATGAACTTTCAAATTCCGTTTCAGCCAAAGCTAATATTTCCTATGTGTATGGCCAAAGCGTGACATTAAATGAACCCATGCGGAGAATTCCACCTTTACACGGTGGCTTCAGCTTGAGCTATGCTAGAAAAAATCTGTTTGTAAATTCCGAACTTTTATTTGCCGCTGCCCAAGACCGCTTAAGCGCCGGAGATAAAGCAGATAATCGAATGAACCCTTTGGGAACTCCGGGTTGGGCGATTATTAATGTGCAGGCCAACTACCTTTTTAATTCTCACTTGAGCATTTCCTTGCAAGCTCAAAATATTGGCGATGTCGATTATCGCATGCATGGATCTGGAATCAATGGCGTAGGAAGAAGTTTATGGGGCCAAATTCATTTGAAGTTTTAATTCTATGTCCTAAGCTTTAAATCTTTTCGAAAAGTTTAAAAGCTAAAGGACATAACAAATCTCGCATATTGCTTTTATCAGTATCCTGATTTTTTGAGAATTCAAGGAAGGATCTTCGAAGTGCCATTAATTCTTACATTTGTGAAAATTTAATAGCTGCATTTAAACCAAAAAGCATTTTTTAAACAATCCGTTGTTTAAAATGTTAATCACACATGAAAAATTTACAATTTAAATTTATTTTTTTTCTGTTTCTGACCACCATAAATTTTGCTTGGGCTCAGTCCAACGGGAGAATTTCGGGAAAAATAGTTGATAAATTAACTCAGAAGCCCATCCAGGGAGTCAATATAAATTTAGAGTCGACCAATAAAGTAGGACAAACCGATAGCCTAGGAAAATTCAGGATCACAGGGATAAACTTCAAATCATATAATTTGGTTCTTTCTATGGTTGGATATAAAAAGCAAACGCTTTTCAATATCGTAGTTAATGCGGGGAACGAAAACTTTTTCAACATAGAATTGGAGCAGGCCAATAGTGAGTTAAATGAAGTCATAGTCACTCAAAGCCGAAAGACAGCGAAAGTGGCCACACTTGAATCTCCATTAAGTGTTCAAAGGTTAACAACTGAAGAAATAAAAAGTAATCCAGGAGGAAATTTTGATATCAGTAAAGCCATACAATCACTCCCGGGTGTAGGTGGCGGCGCGCAAGGAGGTGGCTTCAGAAATGATATCATTATTCGCGGTGGAGGCCCAAATGAGAACGTTTATTACTTGGATGGGATCGAAATCCCCGTACTCAATCACTTCCAAACACAGGGTTCCAGCGGCGGGCCCCAAGGAATGTTAAATGTTTCCTTTATTGAAGATGTAAAACTGAGCTCGTCGGCATTTGACGCTCGGTATGACAATGCCTTAAGTTCGGTTTTTCAGTTTCGCCAAAGAACCGGGAATCCCAATAAATTTCAAGGAAATGTTCGTTTAAGCGCCACAGAGTTTGCCCTAACCTCGGAAGGACCCTTGTCCAAAAGTGGGAAAACAACTTTTTTGGCATCCGCGAGACGCTCGTATTTGCAGTTCCTTTTCCAAGCGTTAGACATTCCCATAAGACCTAATTTCTGGGATTTTCAAACCAAAATTACCCATCAAATTGACAGCAAAACTTCCATTTCATTTATGGCTTTGGGGGCGATTGATGATTTTAGTTTTTCCACCATCAAAAAAGAAACTCCTGAAAAACTATACATCTATAATGCAAATCCCCTCATCAACCAATGGAATTATACAGCTGGGATTAGCTTAAAAAGATTAACCGAAAATGGATATTTTAATTTGGCCATTAGTCGGAATGCATTTGATAATGACATCCGAAAATATGAGGATAATCAAATAAAAGACCCTAGCCTGATAAACCTTTCCCTTCAGTCGAGAGAAACCGAAAACAAATTGCGATTCGATTTTAATACCAGCCAAAATGGATGGAAAATTAGTTACGGTTTATCGGCCCAATTGATCGACTATACGAATACTTCAAATACAGTCATTCGAAAAAAATTAACCGATGCCACTGGAAAAGTGATTCAACCTGAACTTAAATATGCTTTTAGTAGCCCACTAGGGTCTTTTGCAAAATATGGGGCTTTTGGCCAAGTAAGCAAAGCGTTTTTTGATACCCGACTAGGGTTAAGTGCAGGTTTAAGAACCGACATGAATTCATTGACGGATCAAGGAAGTGATCCCCTTCAAACCTTATCCCCTAGGTTGTCTTTAAGTTATGTTTTATCCGACAAATGGACTTTAAATGGATCCATAGGTCGCTATTATAAATTAGCGCCTTACACTATTTTAGGTTTTGCGGATAATAACGGGAAATTGGTCAATAAAAATGCCAAATACCAAGCGAGTGACCATTACGTTGCGGGACTTGAATATTTAGTGAACGATGGATTGCGATTTACCGCAGAAGCTTTTGTGAAAAATTATAGCCAAGTGCCTATTTCGATCAGCAAGGGGATTTCGTTGGCCAACTTAGGTGGAGATTTCAACGTGCTTGGAAATGAACCCGTGACCACCACAGGAAAAGGAGAGGCCTATGGTTTTGAATTTTTTGCTCAAAAGAAACTGACGGATAAATTCTTTGGGATACTTTCCTACACGTATTACAACAGCTCTTACAGTGGACTAGACGGCGTTTTGAAGCCAAGTAGTTGGGATAATAGACACCTACTCAGCCTATCTTGGGGCTACAAATTCCCTCGCAATTGGGAGTTAGGACTGAGATTTAGATACCAAGGAGGGTCGCCTTATACTCCTTTTGACGAGCTCACTTCCAAAGCTAATTTCATGACGCAAGGCGCTGGAATTTTTGACTACACACAATTAAATACACGCAGATTAAGAAGTTTCCATTCAAGCGATGTGCGAATCGACAAGAAATACAATTTAAAATCGACGACCATTGACGTGTTTTTAGATGTGACCAATTGGTACATTGCCGCAGCCGACGCAGTTCCCTATTTTGCATTTAAAAGGACGGATGATAACAAAGGTTTTGCCACCACCGATGGAAAACCGATACAAACCAACGGGAGCAATGGCATACCTGTATTGTTGAATAATGACAAACCTTCCGTTACGCCGACGATCGGGTTTATTGTTGAGTTTTAGTGAATGTTTTAATCATCCCCAAAAAATAAAGCTTTTACAAAACCTTTTTTGACTCCTCAATCAAAAGGTCCAAATCCGCTTTCATCGCATCGGTCAATTCGCCCACATCACGGCGGGTATATAGGTCGATGGCAAATCCCGTTTTTTGCAATACATATTTAGCAGCTGTCGGATAAGACGTGTGCATCACATCCATGTTGTCTGCAAAAAATGCTTGGACTTTAGCGACCTGCGCTGATTTACCCGGATCGTTGAAATGCGTACAAAGCCACACAATTAATTCCGGAAATAAATTTCCTTGTATGCAGGAAAGCCCTTTGGCACCAGCTTGCAAGGATAAAAGCGCATGACCCATATACGCATCATATAAACCAAAATTATATCCAGCGCCAGCCTTCACTCGAGCCCTCACTTGTTCGATATCTAAACTCGTATCCTTATGGTAAACCAAACGGCCCGTTGGCAATAAATCTTCCAAAATCTCCACCGTAATTAATCGCTTGTACGGAACAGGACATTCATAAATTCCCAAGGGAATCCCAGGAGTTAAATCCATAAACTGATGCATGCGTTCTAAAAACACAGCATCCGATTCATGTTCTTGAGTCAAAATATTATTCAGGACAATCACCGCCTGGACACCCAAAGCGTGTAATTTTTTCGAAAAATCAGCCATCTGTTCCATATTCCCTTCGATGGTCCCAGTCGCCACAACAGGCACTCGGCCAGCCGCCGTTTCCACCACTGTTTTCACCACATCTAAACGCTCCTGCTCCGACAATTCATACATTTCACTCGAAAGGCAATTGGCAAATAATCCTTTGGCTCCCACCTGAATGTACCTATCGGTCAAGCGCACAAGTCCTTTAAAATCAATATGTCCCGTAGGCGTAAAAGGGGTCAACATAACGGGGATAAATCCCTCGGGTAATTGGCTCATAAACAATTATTTTTTGAAAATTTTTGATAAAACAAATCCTGTTCCCACGATACTTAAGGTTCCTATCACCACCGTCATCTTGGAATCCAATGGCAAACGATACGCCTCAGGTAAATTATCTTTAAAGGAAATCATGGCGATAATAATCACCCCAATGGTCGCTGCAATCTTGGCTTGCCAGTTGGCGACATTCTTCGCCAAATAGCCCATCAAGAAAATGCCCAACATCCCCCCAGCAAAAATACCAGACAATTTCCACCAGACGTCCAACAAACTTTTCACGCCTATCATGCTAATCCCAAACGTGATTCCCATGATTCCCATCACCGCCGTAGCCACATGTAAAATGCGCAATTGCTTTTTCGGTGCTACATCCTTATCCACATAACGCATATAAATATCATTCAAAAAGACGGTCGCCGAACTGTTCATCCCGCTGCTCATCGTACTCATCGCGGCAGATAATAATGCCGCCATCAACAAGCCCAAAAAGCCAGTAGGTATTTGAGTCTTCATGAAAAAAGGCAAAACCTTATCTCCATAATCGGCCGCTTTTAAAGCCTCCATCGCAATCCCTTTTTCCGCCGCCACTTGCTGTTTTAACTCAAATATTAAGGCTGGATTTTGGCCATAAAAAACATACAGCGCCGTACCAATCAGGAAAAACAAAAACGAAACCGGTAGAAAATACATGGCACACAGCCAAACACTTTTGGCCGCATCCTGCGTATTTTTTGCCGTATGATATCGCTGAATGTAATTTTGATCAATGCCAAAATTGGTCAAATTGATAAAAAATCCATACATCAAAACCACCCAAAAAGAACTGGTGGAGAAATCCAAAGAGAAATCCCCTAGGTCAAATTTATGCTCCGCCACACCCGTTTCAACCACTTGGCTTATGCCCACTTGAGATAAAATAATCCCTAAAATCAACAAAGCCCCCATCGTCTTGATGACCGCCTGAATCACCTCCGTCCAGATCACCGCTTCCATGCCGCCAAGGACCGTATAAAAAATAATGCATAAACCGGATACGATGATAATCAATCGCATGTCTAAACCTGTCAGCGCATTCAGCGTCAAAGCAATGCCATAAAATATGGTTCCCATGCGGGCCAATTGGGTCATGATAAAACACAGCATCGCATAGGTCCGCGCCCAAGATCCAAAGCGTTTCTCTAAATGCGTATACGCACTGATCTCACCACTATTTCGATAAAAGGGTACAAAATAACGCGTGGCCACAAAGGCGGCAAATGGGATCGAAAGACTGAAAACAAAGGGATTCCAATTGCTTCCAAAGGCTTTTCCAGGGTCCCCTAGAAAAGTAATGGCGCTTAAGAAAGTCGCGTAAAAACTGAGGCCAAGCGCCCATCCAGGAATAGATCCTGATGCCGTAGTAAACTGCTCGGAACTTTTATTTTTTCTGGAAAAATAAAAACCGATCGACACCATCGCGATTAAATAGGCAATAATGATCAGGAGGTCTAAGATGGGAAGGCTCATATTATAATTGGATTACCACGTGCTTAATTTTCTCACGCTTCCATGTATATGTAATATGAATTTTACCATCCTTCGTTTGAATGACCGCCGGATAAGAGAACTCCGCTTTTGGCTCATTTTCTAAGACGGAAATCTCCTCCCATGTCTGCCCATCTTTCGAAATCACGACATTGAGTGGAGAACGTCTCCCACCCCAAGCTTGGGATTCTTTGGTTACGTGATTGTACACAAGTACATGTCGGCCATCTTTTAAGGTTACCGCATCAGTTCCTGAATTCGGGTTAGGCAATGAAGTGGCTTTTAAGGCCGACCAAGTTTTTCCTTGGTCGCTTGAGAAGGATTCTAAAATCAGCCCATTTTTACTCCGACAAAGTAATTGCAATCGGCCACCGGGTAGAAACAAAACGCTAGGTTGTATCGCTGAAAATTCCTTTCCATCGTTGATGGCCTCCGTGCGGGACCAAGTACGACCACCGTCTTTCGTCATCTCAAAATGTACCCGCCAGCCCTGATCTTCCGAGGAAGTAGGGCATAATAAGGTACCATTCTTCAACATGACGGGTTTGTTTTTGATGGGTCCATAAATGCCGTCAGGTAATTTTTCCGCGGCAGACCATGTTAATCCATTGTCTTTCGAGCGTTTCAACATTCCCCACCAAGTAGAAGGTGTGGGTCCCACTTTATAAAATAAGATCAATTCGCCTTTGGGCATTTTAAATAACACGGGATTCCAAGTTGGGTAGCGCAATGTTTCATTTTGAACTCCATTCGCCACTTCCACCGGTGCTGTCCATGTTCCTTTTTCCAATCGGCTCACCCAAATTCCCACATCCTTATCTTTTTCGGCCGTTCCTCCGAACCAAGCGGCAATAATTCCTCTAGGCGTTTCTTCTAATGTGGAAGCATGGCAAGAAGGGAAAGGGGCCTTTTCGTAGATAAACTCTGAGGTAATTTTTTGCGCAAAAATTGGCTGCATGAATATGCAAAATGCAAAGGCTTGGATGAATTTGATCATGGTTTAAATAGGTTTATTCGCAAGTTAGAAAAAAATAAATGATACTTGAAGGAATGTTTCTCACACATTTTCTATCTTCAAAATTCCACATATCTCTTAAATAATAGCTAAATTAAAAAAACATTTGGGTAAAGAAGAATAACAAACATTGGATTAAAAATTGGTTTATCATGTATTAATTCAATAATTTTTATACATTTATTTCGTAAAAATCAGTAAAAATGAGATACTTAATTTTAGCGATTAGCCTATTGATCATCGCGTGTCAGGGCAAAGAACATCCCATGATTAAGCTCACAGAGGAGCATCAAAAAGCCTTAAATTCCATTGAAGTGATGGATGGATTCGAAGTGGAATTAGTAGCCGCTGATCCCTTAATCGCAGATCCAGTGGCGATGGAAATCGACGAAGATGGCAATTGGTACGTATTAGAAATGTCAGGCTATCCACTAGATTTAAGCAAAAAAGGTCACGTAAAAAAGTTGGTGGATACCAACCAAGACGGCTACCCAGACAAGAGTATTTTATTTGCCGACAGCCTTACGCTTCCCATGGGCATCATGAAATGGAAAAAGGGGATTTTGGTTGCCGATTCCCCCAACATCCTTTATTTAGAAGACACGGATGGAGATAATAAGGCGGATAAACGCGAAGTAATTTTGACAGGATTCTCTTTGTCAAATCCGCAACATAATATGAATAGCCCAAAATTTGGGATAGACAATTGGATTTATTTAGGCCATTCGGGGGCCATTAATTCGTTCTCGTATGAAAATATTTTTGGAGATAAAGGAAAAGAAATCACTTTCGCTGGCAATCCCAATGCCCCTAAATTACCACAAAATGGGAATGGCCGAAATGTTCGTTTTAAGCCAGGCTCATTTGAGATCGAGTCCTTATCTGGGGAGACCCAATATGGACATACGACGGATCCATGGGGCCGACGTTTTTATACCGATAATGCCGACCATCTTTTTCATGAGGTCATCGACGCGCGCTATGTAAATGCCAACAAAAATTTAGTGATTTCCGAGGCCATGTCGAAAATTCCAGATCATGGGGATGCGTGTGAAGTGTATCCCATTTCGGAAAATCCGAATCACCAATTGCTTACCGACATCGGCGTGGTGACTTCCAGTTGCAGTGTGACTTGGTATGACGGCGGGGCTTTTGGCAAAGACTTTAAAAATGTAACATTCATAGGCGAGCCTACGCACAACCTTGTTCACGCCGACATAATCGAGTCGAAAGGAGCCACTTTTTCAGGCAAAAGACTATTAGAAAAAAAGGAATTTTTAGCCTCAAAAGATCCATGGTTCCGACCAGTTAATTTTTATGTAGGTCCAGACGGAGCACTTTATGTAGTTGATTATTATCGCCAATTGATTGAGCATCCAGAGTGGATGTCGGATGAGGTAAACAAAAGTGGGGCTTTATACAACGGCTCGACCAAAGGACGAATCTACCGCGTGACTAAGAAAGGAAGTGACCCGATGGATTGGATGAAATCGGTCCGCTTGAGTGAAAAATCCTCTGAGGATTTAGTGAAATTACTGAGCCATGAAAATGGTTGGTTTAGAAAAACAGCCCAACGACTTTTATTTCAAAGAGGCGATAAAAAAGTAGCTTCAGCGCTGTCTGATGTAGTCCGTTCTGATGCGGAATATGGTCCTGTCGCGGCATTATGGTTGTTGCACGACTGGGGAATTTTAAGTCCCAAAGATCTTGAACATGCATTAAAATCTAGTTCAGAAGGGGTACGGGAAAATGCCTTACAACTTGCGGATCGCATGATGCAAAAACCAGGATTTAAAGGAAATTTAGCGTTAAATGAGTCCTTAATTAAATTAGCTGACGACCCTTCAGCGCGCGTCAGATTTCAATGGATTTGTTCATCGAGCTATTTAAGTCTTTCCAAAATGGCTGAATTAAAAGCTAAGATTTTGACCAAGGACATCGATGATCATTGGACTGGAATCGCAGCCATCGCCTCCTCCCAAGGTGCAGAATATGATTTATTGAAATTCAGTACACAAGCCATGGGGCCCACAGCTAGCGAAGGGAAATCTGAATTTTTAGGATACCTCGCGGCTACCTTGGTGAAGAAAGGGGATACTGAATTTTTAAATTTAGCCATTGACACTAATCCAAAAAATGACTGGTGGCAGGCGGCTATTTTAAAAGGAGTTGCTGCTTATGTGAATGAGACGCACGCCGACTTTCACCTATCGGAAGTACAAAAGGATTTAATGGCACGTACTTTTTATAGTACCGAAAACAATGAATTGAGGGGATCCATTATCCGAATATTTGGCATAAGTGGTTTGCCGAAAAACAATGCCATAATTGCTGAGGGGAATAAAAAAGCGAGTGTTTCTGCCAACAAAGAATTGCAAGCCAGTTCATTAAAGTTGGCCGCCTTATCTAAAACACCCGCAATAGAAGCGCAACTCGTGGGCTTATTAAAACAAAAAAATCCGGAACATTTACAGGTTGCCGCCATCAACTCCTTGCCTAAAATTTTAAAGCCTACGGATTTAATTGCGATCAATCAAGCGTATTCATCCATGGCTCCAAAGGCTAAAAAAGAATGGATTAAATACATGCTTTTTAACGATACATACATCACAAACCTGTTGAAGGAAGTGGAGAAAAATAACATTCCAAAAGCCGATTTGGCTTGGCCACAGTTTGTCGAGTTAATGAATTATTACGACAAGGGAGTTCGTGCATTGGCGAGAAAAGTGCTAGCCATCGCGGAAGACCGAAAGGCCATTTTACAAAACTATTTGCCGGCGGCGGAAATGGCCGGAAACGCAGATAACGGTAAGAAAGTTTTTGAGGCGAATTGTACCACATGCCACATCATTAAAGACGTAAAAGGGGTTGAGTTTGGACCAAATTTATCTACGTTGAAAAGCAGAAATGCCTTATCCATTGTCACAGAAATTATCAATCCGAATAATTCCATTGCCGATAAATATGGCCAATGGGAGGTGGAAAAAACGGACGGAACTCGCCTTACGGGAATTATCACCTCAGAAAACAATCAATCCATCGCATTAAAATTAATGGGAGGAGCGGTTCAAAACATCGAAAAGAACAGAATTAAATCGAAGCGTGATATGCGTATTTCGGCCATGCCAAATGGCCTTGAAGGCAATATAAATCTCAAGGCAATGGCTGATTTACTGGCTTATATTAAGAAATAAAATAATGGGCGAAGCATCGATTTTCGCCCATTTAACTTATTTTTTCCAGGTTTCTTTTTCAGAAATTTCTCCTGTTTTCTTATGCTTCAAAATCACTTTTTTATCCCCGTTGGGCAAAATCTCATCCTTGATAAACCAGTGCTCCGCGTCATATTCTTGGAACACCGATGGTTTTTGTACGCCTGTTTGGCCTCGCCAAACTGGCAAATTCACCGGCTCCCATAATTTTGTTTTGGCAGATTTATAGGCCGCATCTACAATCGCGTTGACTACATATCCATCGTAAAAAGTTTCACGGGGTTGTTCTCCTTTTTCATACGAATCAAACATGTCATTAAACATCGTTGGGTAGCCTAATTCATGCGCTTCATCGCCCACGGGAAATTGCCAGCCGCTTGTCGACTCTGCTTTTTCAGCCACATAATCTGTACCAGCACCCGTAGTAAACATTTCAAAACCTGTGCGTAAAAATGAATTCACCCAAATCGTTCCTTCGGTTCCCATCACCTCATCTCTTAAATCCATGCCTCCACGAAAAGTCCAAGAAACTTCAAATTGGCCAATCGCTCCATTCTCATATTTCACTAATCCGATCGCATGATCTTCTGCGTCGATCGGCTTCACTTGGGTGTCGGCCCAGCACATCACCTCGACAGGCAAAATATCTTTGCCAATAAAATTTCGAGCAATTTCAATACAATGACAACCTAAATCCAACACAGCTCCACCCCCCGCTTTCTCGATATCCCAAAACCAATCGGAATGCGGACCCGGATGAGTTTCCCTCGACTTCGCCCAAAGTACTCGGCCGATGGAACCCGCCTCCACACTTTTCACCGACTTCAAAAATTTGGGGGTATAACAAAGGTCTTCTAAATATCCAGCAAAAACGCCAGCTTCCTCACAGGCCAAAGTCATCCGCAATGCCTCCGCGGCAGTCCGACCTAATGGCTTGGTACATAAAACTGCTTTTTTATGTTTCACACAAAGCATTACAGCTTCCTCATGTAAATAATTAGGTAAGGCAATCACCACAAATTCCGTCTCCGCATGGGCGATGGCCTCTTCCATTTCGGTGGTAAAATGAGCGACTTGATAGTCCGTCGCAAAGCGAACCGCTGTTTCTTTTTTACGTGCATAAACCACGGTCACAATATCTTTTCCGCGTCTACCGCAAAGGGATTCTGCATAAAATCGGCCGATGAAGCCCCCTCCTAAAATACATACTTTAGCCATAATCTTTTTTAATTAAATAATGCTTTGACTATTTTTAAATCGATGGCATGTGCCTGAGCCGCGTCCATCGTTTGAACCGTTTTAGCTTCAAGGCATTGCTCGATGACTAAATGCGGTTTTATTTTTTGTTTTTTTAATTCTTTGGCAAAGCGAACATAATCGATGTCGCCTTTTCCTGAAAAAGTTTCGGTCCATATTCCGTTTTGGGACTGTCGAATATGCAAGGCCACAATCCTGTTCCCATAGGTTTTTAAAATGTCAAAAACCGTTTGTTCTGAATTTCCGGAACCTCGATACACCCAATGTACGTCCATGCAAAAAGCCAGATTTTCGGGTTTTGTATGTTGCAACACATAATGAAATTCTCGGGCATTTTCCCGAAACTCAACATCATGCGTATGATACGCTAGGGTGATCCCTTTTTGTTTTAATAAACTCCCCAGCAAATTCAGTTTTTCCACTTGGCACTCTAGTTCCGCATCCGTTTTTGCCACGCCATTTTTTAGTGGACTGGGATTAGTTACAATAATTTTAGTCCCTTCGAATTTCAATCGATCTGCAATCGCTAAGATTCGTTGGATGGATAAATCGGCTTCCTTGGATTCATGCAAAATACTGCCGACATAAATGGAAGGCAGGGAAATGTCGTATTTTTTTAATACGGGAATTAGCTTAGTTAGATCGGCTACATTTCCGATGGATGGCTCCAAAGCTTTCAAACCTGAACGCGCATAATCTTGGATACAAGCGTCCCAATCTTGGCCCCAAACTTTCCCGGCTCTTTGGTAAAAAGTAATCCAATTATATCCGTTGCTCGAAATGACTCGATCGTTTTTTTCTTGGCTTGGATAAAAAAGCGAGGCTCCTACCGGTAACATCAGCAAAAATTCGCGTCTGGAAAATGGCTGCGTCATCATTTAATTTGGAGTGTGATTTCTTTTTCTTTCAATAGAAAATCGGCCTGATGAACTTCCTTTTTCCCGCTGGCCAATAAGGCCTCGTCGGGTACCATATTTACCGGAGTAATGCAAGAAGTATTTTTTTCCCTGAAAGGAATATTGTGGGCAAGGTTGTAGGCGGAAATGACAGACCAACGGGCCGTATCCGAAAGATTTGCTTCGGAACGATGTAGGACATTCGGGTGGAAAAACAGAACGTCTCCCGCTTTTAATTCACAGTAAATAAGGTCGGAAACCTTTTCTGCTTCTTGGACAAAATCCATGTCGGCGCCTTGTTGCTCCCCCGCAAAATGATGCTCGATTCTTTGCATTTTATGCGTGCCTTTCAAAACTTGCAGACATCCATTTTCGATCGTAGCATCCGTCAAAGCGACCATTACTGAAATCATATCTTCGGGATATAAAAATCCATTTTTATACCAATATCCATAATCTTGATGCCACTCCCAAGCGCCTCCTACACGAGGTTCTTTTTGCATTACTTTCGAGTGAAAATGACATACTTCACCGGGGCCTAAAAGACTTTGAACCCCTTGAACTAGTCGGGCACAACGAGACATTAAACCGAAAGAATCGTCCCCAGCCGTAAACCATAGCGTTAATTTCGTTTTCTTTCCGTTTTGATCATTTAAGTCAAATGAATTGTTGACCACTGAGTCGTCCGTCGCCACACCATACAATAAATCAATTTCTGCTTGATTAAACATGCCAGGAATTTGGACATAACCATCTTGATGATAGGAGTCAATTTGAGCTGGGGTTAACATACGTGTTCAATTAGGTTTAGAGCTACCAAATTAATAAATAATATCAGAATTATATGCGCTTGGTGAATTCTTAATTTGGCGTATTTATTTGTTAGGCTGAGCGGTAGTCGCTGAACTATTTCCTGATGCTGTATTTGCTGTGGGAGCCGTAGGCGCAGTCGCTGGACTTGCTTGTAAAGTGCTCGTTGGCGAAGCTTGAGGTTTTACTTCAGGAACTACGGCGGGCGTAGTTGATGGACTCGTTTGCAAAGGAGTCGTTGACGAAGCTTGCGGTTTGGTTTCAATTTTTTCAGCAGGAGTAGTCGCGGGACTTGCTTGCGTCGAAGTTGTGGATGGAGCTTGCGGTTTACTTTCAGCTTTTACTTCGGGTGAATTGCCAGGTATTATTGGCGTCGCGGGTGCTTTCACCTCCGGACTCGGCTTTACTTCCGTAGCGGCAGGCTCAGGTTTAACTTCAGGTTTGGGATCTGGGATAGATTCTAAAACCATCACCCAATCCAATCCGTAGCCTTTTGTAGGCGGGGTGAACGTCTGAATCCCGGTATTGTTGATGTTGTTTTTGCTTGACTTTTCTCCTGTTCTTGGGTTGACCCAAAAGAATGCCGATTTTTCACCGGGGATTTGACCCATTTTTAAACGGAATCTTTTCCCTACGCAAGAGTAAACGAAAACATAGTCTTTTCCACGAGTGGCTTGGATACGCTCCCCGGGGGTTTCATCGGACTCAATTAAAATGGATTGGTCTGGGATGCGGTCGAGCATGGATTTAGATTCCATTAATTCTCTGGCAAATTTCATTTGGTTTGCACCAGGTAAATCCAAAGCGATTTTCCATGGAAAATGGGGGCCATTAATTCCGACACGTGTGGAATCAAACATTTGCCAAACATCATGGCATCCATAGGTGTGACCAAAAGCGCCAGCAAATAAATCTAAGTAGGCGTATTTTCGGATGTCGTAGGCACTAGAGGTCCCCAAGTCTTTTGCGTTAAAACAAACGGGATGATCTTCGTACATCGGTTCGCCGTCGATAATCGGCTTAAAGGGGGCCTTGTTATATAAAGTCGATACTTTTAAATAATGCTCTTGATCTCGGCAGTGGCCATTTTGAAACATATTGAAATCTAACCATTCACTTTGATGAAACCATTCGGCAGAGCCTAGCGCATTCGGCTGAGGATGAAAACTCATGAGCACCTTATTGGGTCCACCGGCTCCTGTCGTAACTCCTTCGGCTAAGGCATTCCAAATTTCTATTTGCTGGGCATTCTTGGGATTGCGATCCCCGCCCATGATCCAAATCAAATTGGTCTTTTTTTCAAAGCGCTGGCCGATCCATTTCCCATACGCATTTGCGTTTTTGGCATTAAAAATTTCAGGTCCTTTACCCCAGGTCGATTTGTCCACTTTGTCTCCCCAAGTTGGGAGCATTGCAATCGTCAGGCCAAATTTGCCCGCAATAGTAATTAGACTATCTACGTGAGCAAAATATTTTTCATTGGGTTTTGTGGGGTCTAAATCGATCAGCGGCAAGTCCCCATTGGCATTCGGTGTTTGCAATCCATCCAATTCCGCTAAGGCCACCGCTTGGATCACGGTGAATCCTTGCTCACTTCTTTTCTTGAAATAATAGGTGGCATCTTCTTTGGAAAGTCGATGAAAAAGTTCCCAGGCTGTATCTCCAAGCCAAAAAAATGGCTTGCCATCGCGTGTAATAAATCGACGATTTTCGCTTACTTGAAACTGCCCAAAAGTGCTTGTGGACCACGTTAAAATAAAAACAAAAACGAATAATAAGCGAATCATGTAAATCGATTTGGTTTGCAAATTTAGCTTGAATTTACACAATTTATAGAAAAATGAACTTTAATTTAGGAAGTTGAACCCTTGCAAATCAAATGTTTCTTCAGGGGAGGATTGAAAAGCTAACCATTCCTTTTCAAATTGTTTTATCGCCGAGCCACTCATCTTTTTATGCAAACAAATATTTATACCCAAATCGATATTGAGATAAATACGAACCTCATCTAATTCAAATACAATGGTCCAGTCTTGAGATCGAATAAAAAAATTGGCTGGTAAAATCCAGGCTTGGCTATGATTTATTCGCGTGGGCATACCATATTTTTTTTTCGGATTGGAATTAAAAAATAGCCCTGTTTCCCACAATTGAGTTTGTGTTGTACTAATCATTTATTATTTCTACTTAGGTTTCGTAATTAAAACAAAATTTCATTTAAGCTGCATATTATAATAAAAAGCCATTCAATCTATCCTTTCTTGTACCTAATCATCAAAAAGGCACAAAATAATCAAGCTATTAACAGATAAATAATAACAATTGTTATCAAATTTATTCGATTTATTAACACTGTTCATTATATTTGCGATGTAAATAAAAGCGATGGGAATTTTAGAAAGAAAAGAGAAGCAAAGGGAAGAAATCAGGAAAATGATTTTGGAGGCTTCCATGCAGTTGTTTGTCAAGGAGGGTTTTGAAAACGTATCGATTCGGAAAATTGCCGATCTGGTTGAATATAGTCCGACTACCCTGTACATTTATTTTAAGGATAAAAATGAAATCTTATTTCACCTCTGTGAGATGGGATTCGAGCGAATGATTGCATCTAATTTGGCGCTAGTACAACTTGAAAATCCGATTGACCGACTGTATTTATTGGGGGAGAATTACATCAATTTTGGTTTAGAGAATCCTGAATATTATGATTTGATGTTCATTCAAAATGCTCCCATGAAAACAATTAGAGAGCAAAATGTGGGTCATTGGCCCAACGGAGACGTCGCCTTAGAAACCTTAAAACATATTATTCAAGAATGTATGGATAAGAAATTCATTCAATCAGGCGACGTGGCTACGATATCCATGGCTGTTTGGGCAGTTGCCCATGGTCTGGTTTCGTTAGCGATACGCCAACGATTAGAGCGATTAGTAGAACCCGACAAGGTGGTACAATCCATGCATGAATCGATTCGATGGATGATTAATACACTTAAAAAAGCCTAAGAAAATGAAGTTACTATTACCCTTATTGTTTTTGCTATTTCCATTTGCCGTGGTCTTGGGCCAAAAGTCCATTTTGGATGAATACATCGAAATGGGTTTTCAGCAAAATATTGTACTCCAACAAAAATCTATATCAGCGGAAAAGGCCCTTTTATCTTTGCAGTCTGCACAAAGTCTTTATCAGCCGACGCTTGCTTTTCAAGGGGGTTATCAAACGGGTGAAGGGGGCCGAAGCATTTCATTTCCGGTAGGCGATATGCTTAATCCGGTATATGCTACGTTAAACCAGTTGACCAAAAGCTCCGCATTCCCTCAAATCAAAAATGTAGAAACGAATTTCTTTCCTCGTAATTTCTACGATGTTAAATTGACCAGTGTCATGCCCATTTACAATCGGGATATCTCCATCAACAAAGAAATCCAGAGTCAAACATTGGGGATTCAAAATGCGGATATTCAAGTGTATAAAAGGGAGTTAGTCAAAAATATCAAAACAGCCTACCTCAATTATTTGATGGCCCATAAGGCGATTGGCATCTACCAAAATGGATTGCTTTTGGCCCAAGAAGGCAAAAAAATAAATGAAAAATTATTGGCCAATGGCAAAGGTCTACCCGCCTATATTCTGAGATCTGAAAATGAGATTGTGCAGTTGGGCGCCCAATTATCCGAAGCAGAAAAACAAGCAGAATCAGCCAAAATGTATTTCAATTTTCTCCTAAATCGCGAATTACTATCGGAGATTAAAACGAATTATAATGAGCAAGAAGCGTTAGACATTTTGAAAAAAACGCTAGTCGCGGAGGTAGATCAAAGAGAAGAATTGAGCATGCTGAAACAAGCCATTTCGCTACAGCAGTCGGTCGTAAAAATGAATGAAGGTTTTTATTTACCCAAATTAAATGGCTATTTAAATTTAGGTTCTCAATCGTCCAATTGGGATTTAAATCAAAAATCGACCTACTATTTATTGGGCATGCAATTAGACATCCCCATCTTTTCGGGCAAGCGAAATTTGAACAAAATAAAACAGTCGGCGATGGATGTTGACATGGCTAAAAAATCACTTGACCTAACCAGCAAGCAAGTCAATCTCGCTCTTCAAATCGCACAAAAAAACCTAACACAAACCTGGGTTGCTTTCCGAGCAAGTCAGAAGCAAATCGACGTTGCGAACACCTACCAGAAGTTGATCGACAAAGGATACAAAGAAGGGGTAAATACGTATATAGAAACGTTAGATGCGAGAAGTCAATGGACGAATGCACATTTGGCATTGAATATAAATCAATTTAAAATATTAATTGCCGCAGCTCAAGTAGAACGTGAAGCGGCCACCTATCCTTTAAAAAATGACTAATATGAATCTGATCAAATACCTTTTTTCAAGCTTTGTCTTGATCTTTTTTCTATCCGCCTGTGGGAAGAAAAAAGCAGAAGAGACCAACCAGACGTCCGATGTAATCCCGGTAAAAGTTATTCAAATCAACCAAGAAGCGGTAGGTCAGTCGATTCATGCCTCAGGTATTTTTACGACCGAAGATGAGACATATTTAGGCTTTAAAATAGGGGGCATTATTCAAAATATTTTGGTTAAGGAAGGAGATGCGATCAAAGCGGGCCAATTACTAGCCACGTTAAATTTGACCGAAATAAAGTCTCAAGTTCAACAAGCACAGATTGGCGTTGAAAAAGCAGAACGTGATTTTAAGCGTGCAGGCAACTTATATAAAGATAGTGTGGCAACCTTGGAACAGTTCCAAAACAGCAAAACAGCTTTAGATATGGCGAGGCAACAAATTTCAGTATTAAAATTCAATCAGAATTATGCAGAAATCAGGGCCTTGAAATCAGGGTATGTATTAAAAAAATTAGCGAATGATGGACAAGTCGTAGGTCCGGGAACGCCCATCCTCATGGTCAATGGTGCTACGAATAATTGGGTATTGAAAGTAGGCCTAAGCGACCAAGACTGGGCATCTGTTTCTATCGGCGATCAAGCTACCGTTGCCATTGACACCGAAAAAGATCAAAATTTCTCTGCCACGATTCGGGCAAAATCAGAAGGAGTGGATCCGATTTCGGGCACCTTATGGGTTACATTAAAAACGAATGGAATACCTGCCAAAAAGATTGCTTTAGGAATATTTGGGAAAGCGAATATCCAGCCTAAGAAAAAAACAAATGCTTGGGTTATTCCATTTGACGCTGTGGTAGAAGGAAATGAAAATGAAGGATTTATTTTCATCACCAAAGACGAAAAAACAGCTGAAAAAATCCGTGTAAAAATCAGTGGCATCGCACATGGAAAAGTATATGTCACTCAAGGTCTAGAGGACGTAAAAGGAATCATTACCAGTGGAAATGCCTATTTAAATGCCGGTTCGGCCATTAAAATAATTCGCTAAGTCGCATGAAAATATCAAATTACGCCGTAAAAAATTATCAATTTACCCTCATCATATTCTTAATGATTGTGGTGGTAGGTATCACGACGGTCCTGACGATGCCAAGGGCGGAAGATCCTGAAATGAATGCGCCGCAATTTCCATTGATTGTCGTTTATCCAGGAACAAGTCCAGAAGATTTGGAAGAAATGGTGGTCAAGCCCATTGAAAAGAAATTATTTGAGTTAGAAGATATAAAACGAATCAATACGACTGTCTCAGATGGAGTGGTGATTATGGTTATTTACTGCAATTACAGTGTGGATGTAGATGAAAAATATAGTGAGCTGGTTCGAGAGATAAATAGTTTGAGTGCTGTGTTACCCAAAGATATTGTGAAACTTGACTTGCAAAAAGTCACTCCTACTGGTACGAACATTTTACAAATGGCGCTCGTATCAAACAATGCTTCACAGGATAAATTAAAGATCTATTCTGAGCAATTGCAGGAAGATTTAGAAAAAGTCCCCGGCCTAAAGAAGATCGAAATCTCTGGTTTACCCGAACAATTTGTCAAAGTTGATTTGAATATCGAAAAAATGGCACAAATGATGATTTCAACTGAGCGGGTATTTCAAGCCATTCAAAGCGAGATTGCAAACATTCCTGGAGGGAATTTAGTCGAAAACAATAAATCGTTTAACATCAAAACGAGTGGGCAATATCGGAACATTGACGAAATTAAAAATACAGTAGTTTTCGCTTATCAAGGAAAAAATGTGTTGTTGAAAGATGTAGCATCCGTCTATTTTAGCTACGGGGCTAATAAGCACATTACTCGGCTCAATGGGAACCGTTGCGTGTTTGTATCTGCCGCGTTAAAGGGCAATGAAAATATCGCCAATACGCAAAAAGAATACCTTCCCATCATCGAGAATTTCAAAAAAACCTTGCCTTCCAACATCGATTTGGTTGTACATTTTGATCAAGCATACAACGTGAATGAACGCTTAAGTGGCTTGTTCAAAGATTTTATGATTGCCATCTTGCTCGTCGCGATAACGCTTCTGCCTTTAGGACTGCGGGCGGCATTGGTCGTAATGATCTCCATCCCACTATCCCTTGCGATTGGAATTATCATGTTGAATTTATTGGGCTATAGCTTAAACCAATTAAGTATTGTGGGTTTTGTGGTCGCCTTAGGATTATTAGTCGATGACAGTATAGTGGTTGTTGAAAATATCGAACGATGGATGCGTGAAGGCCACACAAGGTTAGAGGCTACTTTAAAGGCCACAAACCAAATTGGCATGGCGGTTTTAGGCTGCACCATTACGTTAATTGTCGCCTTCATGCCCCTCGTATTTCTGCCGGATTCCTCTGGAGATTTTATCAGAAGTCTACCCATGGCGGTCATTTCCTCCATCTTGGCTTCCCTATTAGTTTCATTAACGGTCGTTCCATTTTTATCCAGTAGAATCTTAAAAAAACATGAGGGTCATCCGGATGGAAACATATTTTTAAGAGTCATCAAAAAACTCATATCAGGGAGTTATTCCAAATTGCTAGACGTCGCCATTAAAAAACCGGTCATCACCCTCTTGATTGCCTTAGGTATTTTTATTGCCTCTCTTCAGCTATTCCCAATCCTAGGTTTTAGTCTTTTCCCGTCCTCGGAAAAGCCTCAATTTTTAGTCAATATTTTTAGCCCTATGCAATCCAATATTGCCTATACAGATTCCATTTGCAAAAAGATTGAAAAAGAGCTAAAGTTGATCCCAGAAGTACAATATGTATCAGCCAATGTGGGAAAAGGTAACCCACGAATTTATTACAATGTGATCCCATTCAATGAGCGCAGTGACTATGCCGGTTTATTTGTCCAGTTAAAAGAAGGGACAGGGGCCGATCGGAAAATTGAAATCATAGACCAACTTAGAAACAAATGGACCCCGTATCCAGGAGCGAAGGTTGAGGTGAAGAACTTTGAGCAAGGACCGCCTGTCGTTGCGCCAATTGAGGTGCGTATTTTAGGAAAAAATATAGATACCCTACGAATATTAGCCATTAAGGTCGAAAGTTTACTCGCAAAAAATAAGGCGACCATATACATCAATAACCCATTAAAAAATCTAAAATCAGATATTCGCGTCGAAATTGACAAAGAAAAAGCGAGTATGCTGGGTATCCCAACCGTCAGTATCGATCGAATGGTTCGAATGGTTATTTCGGGTTTTGATTTAGGGAAAATGACGGATGACGATGGAAATGAGTTTACCATTCAGGTTTCTAAACCCCATTCAAATCAACCAGACCTTCGTGTTTTTGATGATTTATATGTCAATAATGTTCAAGGAACTGCTATCCCATTATCTCAAGTAGCCCATTTGAAATTAGAGACATCCCCTCAAAGCATTAATCATTTAAATAAATCGCGCTCGGTTTCTGTCGGCTCATTTGTGAAAAAAGGATACCTAAATTCTGAGGTCATCAACGAGGTGGAGTCCTCATTAAAGCAGATTAATTTACCCCAGGGATATCGCTTTCAAATGGGGGGTGAAGTGGAAAGTAGAAATGACTCCTTTGGGGGATTTGGTACCATCATTTTAGTCACCATTTTTACTTTTATCGCGGTTTTAATCCTAGAATTTGGGACATTTAAAAGTACGTTGATTGTTCTTTCTGTCATCCCATTAGGCATCGTAGGGGCCTTATTAGCGCTCTATTTTACTGGAAATTCAATGTCGTTTGTGGCAACGATCGGCATGATTGCCCTCGCCGGAATTGAGGTAAAAAATACCATTTTGTTGGTCGACTTTACGAACCAATTAAGAAGAGAAGGTATGCCCATGGAAGAAGCGATTCGCGAAGCAGGAGAGGTTCGATTCCTACCCATTATCTTAACGACATTTACTGCAATTGGCGGCTTAATTCCGATCGCGATTTCGACTAATCCATTGATTTCTCCACTGGCCATTGTGATGATTGGCGGACTTATTTCGTCCACCCTTTTATCCCGTATAATAACTCCCGTGGTTTATAAGTTGATCCCACCACGGGTTTAATTGAAAAAATTTAATAATTTGGTCTATCTAAACCTATAAAAAATGTTTTTAACGATCGCCCTTAGCTTATTGAATTTTGTACCCGCAGATTCTTTGACCCACCAGCTCGTGGTAGGATCCTACACACAGACTGGAAATCCAGGCATTGAGGTATTTGACATCAGCCTTCAAAGTGGAAAATCAAGAAAAGCTTACGATTTGCAAGCGCCCGCCGCATCCTTCCAACATATTTCCGCGGATGGCCAATATTTATTTTCGGTCACAGAAGAAGCCGGAGGGAAGTCGGCCGTTAGTTCCTTTGTAAAAAATGCAAAAGGCCAATTCGAAAAATTAAGCTCAAGCTTAACCGTTAGTCCAGGTCCATGTTATGTTTTATACCGGGAGGCGAGCAAAACTTTGTATGTGGCCAATTATTCCGGAGGTAGTTTAAGTGTATTTAAAACATTTGAGGGCCGTATTTCACCGGTAAGTCAGGTCATTCAATATACGGGATCAAGCGTTCATCCAAGTCGTCAAAAGGAGCCACATGCGCACATGACAATTCTTTCCCCCGATCAAAATTACTTGTTTGTAAATGATTTAGGGACAGATAAAATATACCAACATAAAATTTTTGCGGATGGAACGGTGGAAGAAAAGTTTACTTCAACAACCGTTCCGGCAGGCCAAGGACCTCGCCATTTAATTTTCAATAAAGCTGGCAGCAATGCCTATTTGATTACTGAGTTGAAGGGGCAGGTCGACGTATTTAAAGTGAGCAATAATCAATTAAATTTAGTTCAAACATTGGATGCGGATACGGCAAAATCCCCAGATAAAGGAAGCGCTGATATACACCTTTCACCGAATGAAAAGTGGCTAATCAGTTCCAATCGGATCAGTTCCAATGAACTAACTATTTTCGCTGTGCAAGGCGATGGTCTTTTAAAGAAAGTGAAACATCTGACGGTTGCGCGCAAACCTAGAAACTTTAATTTTGACCCAACAGGCCATTTTGTGTTTGTGGCTAGTCAAGATGATCACAAAGTGGAAGTTTACTCTTTTAACGACAAAACCGGGGAGTTAACAAATACCCAACAAGACATTATGGTGAAGGCCCCTGTCAGCCTGCATTTCCTTGAAAAAGAAATCGATGCAGAAGCACAAATAAAAGTGTTAAACATCGGATTGAAAGCGCCTACCACTCCCATGGCCAATTACATAAAATGTGTGATTTCAGGAAATATGGTGTATTTATCTGGTCATATTCCAGACAAGCCAGAGGGGGGCCAAGTAGTAGGAAAATTAGGAAAAGAACTCAGTGTTGAGCAAGGCCAAGCAGCGGCTAGACTCGTGGGAATTAATTTACTGTCCACTTTAAAAGCAAACATTGGTGATTTAAATCGGGTGAAAAGAATTGTAAAAGTAAATGGGTTTGTGAATTCTGAATCTAATTTCACCCAACAGCCTGCCGTGATGAATGGTTTCTCGAATCTGATGGTGGAAATATTTGGAGAACGCGGCCGACATACCCGTTCAGCGATCGGCGTGAATGTGTTGCCTAATAATGTTGCGGTGGAAATCGATATGGTGGTGGAGTTGAAATAATTTATAAATAGTAATACAAAATGAAGTTGAAATTTGGGAATCCTTGGTTGATATTTAGTCCGTTTTTAGCCATTTTCATCTTATTGGTTTTGAGGTTACATTCCGATAAAATGGAGGGTGACGAAAGCAGGTACATCATGTATGCCCAAAATCTTTTGCAAGGATTCTATTCTCCTAAAAATGTTGTATTCCTTTGGAATGGTCCGGGGTACCCGCTTTTTTTGGTTCCATTTTTATACTTCAAATTACCCTTACTAACAATCCCTTTAGCGAATGCGCTCATGCAATACATGAGCATCGTTTTTTTATTTAAATCCATCAAAGCATATACCAATACCAAAGTAGCCTTAATCGCATCTTTCGCTTGGGGCTTGTACTATTTGGGATACCAAGAAATTCCATCCATATTGACCGAGCCGTTCACCTCATTTTTAATGAGTTCTTTATTGCTCACGATAACCTACTTTTATACCAAAGGCAATAAAAATTATTTATATGCATCTGGTGTCATTATTGGATTGATCGTTCTGACAAAGTTCATCTTTGGGTACATTTTATTATTCATGATTATTTTTTGGGCTGCTGTATTCTTGTTCTATCGAATCCAAAATATCGCAAAACCTAAAATAAAGAGTTTGCTCATTGCGCTTGGAATTGCCTTTGCACTAGTCACTCCATATCTAGCGTATACCTATAATTTAACCGGTAGAGTGTTTTACTGGGGCAATAGCGGTGGGATGAATCTATATTGGATGAGTACCCCATATGAAAATGAATTTGGCGACTGGTTTCCAGAAACATTATTTAATGGCCAAGAAGTGGGTGGACCCACTTTATATAAAAACCATTTAAGTGACTTTACGTATTTTTTAACCCTGAAAGGGGTTGAGAGCGATGATGCTTATAAGAAAAAGGGAATTGAAAACATTAAAAAATACCCCTTAAAGTATCTAAGAAATTGGTTCACAAACCAGGGCAGATTATGGTTTAACTTTCCGCAAACAGGTTTTTCTCACACAGAAAGGGGATTATTGCGATTCGTGCCCAACGCAATTTTGCTAACTTTTTTTATGTTATCGCTTTATTTGTGGGGGTTAAATTTCAGAAAATGCCCCCTAGAAGTTAACTTTTTAGCTCTATTTATATTGGCCTATTTGGCCTTGTCTTCGCTGATTTCTGCACTGCCAAGGCAACTCACAATTTCGGTGCCTATATTACTTTTTTGGATTTCGTATATTCAATTTAGAAGTACGAAAGTTAAGATTTCGTTCGAAAATTAAATTACACTTTGCCTGGGACGGCGCGTCCTACAATGCCTGATTCTGCCCCGCGGTCACCCCCTTCATGGTATTCAGCATCCTCATTGACATCCCAAACGTCGTATAATTGACTGCCGGAGATAATATTTTTGGCGGCTAGCATCGCCGTCATCATGCTATGATCTTGGTTGTTGTATTTATGCATGCCGTTTCTGCCTACCAAATACAAACCAGGATAGAATTCAAGACCTTCCCTAATAGCTAACAAATGCTCTTTATAGTCATGGTCATATACCGGATAGGCTTTGGGTTGGCGCACGACATACCCATCTATGATCGAGTTCTCATTTGTCAAACCTATTTGTGAAATCTCTTTTTTACCCAAAGCAATCAAATCCTCATTTGAGCTAGTCCACAAACCATCCCCTTCAAAACAAAAATATTCAAGCCCATAACATGCCATAGAAGGATCAGGCACCATATAAGGGCTCCATGATTTAAAATTCTGTACTCGGCCTACCTTAACTTTAGGATCATGAATGTAAATCCAATTGTCAGTAAAAGCATCTTCATCCTTGCAAATCAAAACCACGGTAAGGAAATCACGGTAGCCTAATTTAGAGGCGGCAGTCAACGATTTTTGAGGCAAGGCAGGGATAATGCATGGAATTAATTCTCTCATCGGGGCAGAAGAAAGTACATGAGAAAAACCATCTAAGACTTCATTGTTGGACGTATGAACGCTCCACAAATCGCACTTTAGTTCAATGTTTTTAACCCCCTTATCCATTAAAATTTCCACCCCTAAGGCCTTACTTTTTTCAACACATGTTTCCCACATGAGTCCCGGGCCACTTTTAGGATATCGGAACGAATCTATTAACGTTTTGATAACTCCGTCCCCCTTCTTTTTATTTTTATTTGGGAATAAGGCATTCCAAATAGCGGAACTTAAAGACAAACCTTTGATTCGTTGGGCTGCCCAATCAGCCGAAATTTCATTACAAGGAATCCCCCAAACTTTCTCCGTATAGGTCTTAAAAAAGATATTAAATAAGCGCTTTCCGAATTGGTTAGTCACCCACTCTTCAAAATTCTTCGGGTTTTTAATCGGAAAAACCTTAGCCTGTAAATAGCTAAGTACGCACAGAATACTTTGAAATATACCCAATTTCAAAAGCGCCTCCATGGCGACTAATGGATATGAAAAGAAATTATTATTATAAAAAATACGTGAACTACGAGGTCGCTCTAACATCTCGTTACCCAAAATCTCCGTCCAAAAATCTTCTACTTCCTGAGATTTAGAAAAAAATCGGTGCCCACCTATATCAAAATGAAAGCCCTTATAAGTTTCCGTTCTTGAGATTCCCCCCACATAGGTAGGGTCCTTTTCAAAAACCGTTACCGCTACATTCGCCTTACCCAATAAATATGCCGCCGTTAACCCAGCAGGCCCCGCACCTATAATCGCTACTTTTTTCATTAATAAATCTCCTTAAAATAAACGAATAGATCCGACAATTAGCCCTTTCCTACAGTTTAAAAATGTTTTTTAAAATACAAAAATTCTATCACAAAAATATAAAAAATAGCTGATTAAATCCTAATTTGGCCATATTATCAAACTGTTGCCATTTCCTTAATCGCCTTAACCAACACATCTAACTCGGCGGTGGAGGTAAAAACATTGGCCGTGATTCTGCATCCATGGACATTTGAATTGTCTATGCCTACCGTATAAATTCCATATTTATCTAACAGCTTGGCAGCTAAATCCTTCGTCGCCATCCCCTTGATTCCCACATTAGCAATCGCACAATTTCGAGCAGGATCCTTAGGGGTATTCATTAAAACCCCGGCAATATTTCGAACGCGAGAAGTCCAATAATTTTGCAAATAACGCAATCGGGCCAATTTGTTTTCGGGACCCATTTTTTTATAAAATTCAATCGAACTTGAAATAGCCAGATGAGCATGCACAGGATGTGTCCCCAAATGACTTAAACGCTTAATATCAAACTCCTCATCTGGAAATTCCGTCTCCGCAATCAATGGCCAAATCTTGGCTATCTTTTCTTTTTTAACATATAACATGCCGACCCCTAAAGGAACAGCCAACCATTTATGTAAACTAGCTCCGTAATAATCACAACCTAACTCCGGTAATGTGTAAATGAGTTGGGCCACCGCATGTGCTCCATCCACCATCACCTCCACTCCCTTTTCATGCGCCATTTGGCAAATCTTTTTAACGGGCATCACTTGGCCCGAAATATTGACCACATGGGAAATTAACAACAACTTGGTTTTGGGCGTAATCGCATTGGCATACAAAGAAACAATTTCATCATCTGAAGCCGGATCTAAGGGCAAAGAAACTACATTGTTTTTCACTCCATAGCGCTTGGCGACCATTTTAAACATGTCCAACATCGCAGGATAATCTTGCTGAGCCATTACCGCTTCATCCCCCGATTTCCAAGGATATCCGCCAATAATCATATCCAAAGATTCGGTGGTATTGCGGGTTAGCGTCAACTCTTTGACTGAACAGCCCATTAATTCCGCAACGAGACTGGTTGCTTTTTCCCGGTTGGCTATTTGAGCCGTTCGCATATAATAAGCTCCCTGCAAATTTACCTCACGAATATGCTTGATATATTGCTCTAAAATCTCTTCTGGAAGTATATTATAATAACCACTTTCTAAATTAATGTATTCTGATTTTAAGCGATATAATTTGCGGTATTTGGCCCAGTATGCCTCGTCAATAGCTAAATCATCCGGATTTTTATCCTTCGCATACACCAACAATTCTTCGATTTTACTGACAGGACTATCCAGACTTGCGAATCCTGAAAGCAATGCCATATTTTTCAAAAAGACTCTTTTTTCCATTATTGCCAGATAAATTAATAATCCGTTTTGATATCTTTATTAAACGGTAAGCCTAATTGGTACGCCATATTTTTATCCTTCTCTCCATCTAAAACATCCAGCCCATAGCGGATTTCAGACAATTCCATGACTTGGAAAGTACCAAAAATATGATCCCAAATAGAAAAGATATTGCCATAATTGGAATCGGTTTGAGGCCTCACCACATGGTGATGAATCTTATGCATATTAGGCGAAACGATGACATAGGAAATCGCTTTATCCATTGCTGACGGCAAAGAAATATTGGCATGATTAAACTGAGACAACAAAGCACTCACACTTTGATAAACCATCACTAACCACATAGGTGCTCCACAAACAAATACGCCAATCAGCGTAAAAATGGCCCGAAATACACTCTCTCCAGGATGATGACGATTAGCTGTCGTCGTATCCACGTGCGTATCTGCATGATGCACCATATGAAATTTCCAAAGAACTTTAACCTTATGTTCGATCCAATGAATAAAATAAGCCCCCACTAAATCCAATAACAACATGCCTATTAAAAAGAAAAGCCATGTGGGCATCGCATATATTTGCAAGAGCCCAAAATGAGTTAAAACAGTCCAGTCACTTGCTTGCACAATGATGGTGGCAAAAATGAAATTAATGATGATAGTCGTTAACGTAAAAATCAAATTTAACTTAGCATGCTTCCATTTGCCATAATCATTTTTAAACATCGGGATCGCTCCCTCGATGATCCAAAAAAACGTAATTCCCCCTGCTAAAATAAGCGCTCGATGTGAGCTAGGAATGGTATCAAAATAAGCGATCATTTGTTCTAACATAGCTAAAATCATTTAAAATGCTTTGCAGCAAAATCTAAAAAGAAAGGCCAATTGGGCCCAGGGGTATGGCCTTTTTCATGTTGACGCCAGGCAATTTGACCTGTTAATATTCCTGTTCCAATCGGCGGAAATTCACTTCGTTCAATGCCCGTTTTACCATACAGCCGATAAGCTGGATCTGCCTCCAAACAAGCTTCAAACATTCCCTTAGGGTCAACCCATAAATCTCCCGTACTACCTGCGCCCACAAAAACGGGTCTTGGCGCGCACAAAGCTAATAATTCATGAGCGTCTACTGGCAAGTCGCTCCATTGCAAAGGTCCACCATATTTTATGAAATTCCCCGCCATCCAATGGTATTCACCTGATCCAGTCACATTTTCAACTTTCTCGCCATAATTTCTACGGTGAATTTTTAAACCTCCTTCACCGGACGAACTCACAAATGCAGTGGCAAAACGCGGATCATAGGCCATGGCCACAGCGACCGCCTTTCCGTACCGAGAATGTCCCATTAAGGCTATTTTTTTTGCATCAATCTGCTTTTGACTTGCGAAAAAATCCAACATCCGACTCGTTCCCCAGGCCCAAGCACGTAAAGTACCCCAATCATCCGGCTTTCTATTCTGACCCTTATTCATGAGTCCAATAATTCCTTTGGTCAAGCCCGCACCATTGTCAGCCTGAATACTCGTCGGGATAATTGTCGCAAATCCCCAACCCCTTGAAACAACTTGCTCTTGCCAAGTGGGTTCCACCGGTGCATTTGACACCAGGGGCGGACGCATTCCAGCCGGAAATACAAAACTTAATTCGACAATCACAGGAACCGGCTTTAAAGATTGTTTAGGCAAAGTTAATGTAAGATCCATTTTAACTTCAATGGATGGGAAAATGGAGTTGTCAACAATCCCTTGTAATTTTTGAACGGTTACGTCCGTATTTCCTACTTTATCATCTTTAGTACTCACAACCACCCATTGGACTTTTGGGGTATTTGAAGGAACTCTGCCATAAATTTCCCGATCAAATTCTTGAAATAATTCAGGCCGACGATCCCTCTCCCACATTTTTTTAGAAGTCACCTGTTGGCCCCCTTTTGTAATCAGCAATGCAGGTAAATTAGGGAAAATAACTGCTTTTGATTCGTCATAATTAGCCGCATTGGGGGCCGTTGCCGTACCACTAGCGCCTGAGCGTAAGCTTGTAATACCCAACTGTGCCAACATATTTTCGTGGTCCCACTTTGTCTTTCGATTCGTTTGTGCAATTAGACTATCTTGTTCAGGGGTCCGTTTAATTTGTCCCCATGAGGATAGTTGCACGAACAATAAAATAAAAATGAATATGGCCTTTTTCATAAAAATTATAAATCTTTCACACAACGAAAACCGGTATGCTCCAAACCAGAATCCGGACTTGATTTCATTCTAGCCGCCACTCGGTAACTAGCACAATACGAATCATTACATAAAAATGACCCGCCACGCATGACTTTTTTGGGAATTCCTGGCTCATCTGGATCAAAACTATCCTTAGGACCTCGAGGAGAAATCGCCAGCTTAGATTTTAATACTTTATAATAATCAGGCCTGTAATTATCAAAACACCACTCCCAAACATTGCCCCCCATATCCGACAAACCAAAGCCATTCGCCCGAAAACTTTTCACAGGAGCCGTTGTAAATTTATATCCATCTTTCGCATCATCTTGATAGGGAAATTTCCCCTGCCATGTATTTGCCTTGATTTTCCCCTTGTCCACCGATTCAGCTCCCCATGGATATTCCATATTTTTTAATCCCCCGCGAGCCGCCCACTCCCATTCGGCTTCCGTAGGCAAACGTTTACCCGCCCATTTAGCATATGCCTGCGCATCATCCCAAGAGACCTGCACCACAGGGTGATTTTCCTTTCCCTTAATATCAGAAAGTGGACCTGACGGATGACGCCAATCGGCCCCACGCTTAAATTGCCACCATTGACTATAATCACTTAAGTTTACGGGACCAAGGGTTGGCATAAAAACTAATGAACTGGCGGCCAACAAAGAATCCGGGGGTTTTGGGGTGCCAACAGGTACCTGTTTTTTCATTTCATCCCAATCAATCGGTCGTTCTGCCGTGGTCACATACCCAGTCGCCAGAACAAACTCCTGAAATTGAGCATTTGTAACCTCAGTTTGATCCATCCAAAAACTCGCCAATTTAACCATGTGAACGGGATACTCATCTGTTCTTCCCTGTTTGGTGTGAGATCCCATACCAAAAATACCTGCTGGAATTCGAACCATTCCCTGCACATTTATCTCCTTTATAGTGTTTGAGTTAGTGACATTTTTGGCCAATATAAAACCCTTTTTTGTGGGTACAGGAACATGGCAAACAGGTATTTTTTTTGTTTGGGCCAACAAGCTAAATCCACAAAAAATAAGCGCCAATGAAACTTTTATTTTAAATCTAGTCATATATTCATTTGAATTTGAGCCAAACCTTGAGGTTTCATTTCAAATTGTTTTAGCTAATTTAATAAAATTTAGAACTTTTATCATCTAATTTACAAGGGTAAACTTGATTTAATATGATTTCTGAAAACCTTAAAGGCTATGACATTTATGCACTGGGCGATTCGGCGATCACTATAGAATTCGGGAAACATATTAATCCAGAGACCAACGACCTTGTCATTGCACGCTTCAAACAATTTCAAGAAAATCCACTCAAAGGGGTCCTAGACCTCATTCCATCCTATCATTCTTTGACTCTCTGCTACGATTTAAATGTCGTCGCCAAACAAAAATTGGGCTTACATTCCCTAATAGACCAAGTGAAATTACGCTTAGAAGAACCCATAGCATTATATGCTAATGCATCCAAATTACATGAAGTCCCTGTAGTTTATGGGGGTAAAAACGGATCAGATTTGTTGCGAGTAAGCCAGGAAAAAGGGATTGACTTAAACGAAATTATTCGTTTACACGCGGAACCTACCTATCGGGTCTATATGTTGGGCTTCATCCCAGGGTTTGCATATCTAGGAGAACTTAACGCTAAATTAACGATGCCTCGAAAATCTTCTCCACAACCCATGATCCCTGGTAGCATTGGAATCGCAGGTCTCCAAACAGGTATTTATCCGTCCTTTTCCCCAGGGGGTTGGAACATCATTGGGCATACCGATTACCCCCTTTTAGAAAATAATATGCCCATTCTTCAAGCGGGTGATCGAGTAAAATTTATTCCTTTAAATCAATTATGAGCCTTATTATCCATAAAGTAGGTATTTTAGATACGATCCAACATTTTGGCGTGAAAGGGCTGCAATCAAAAGGTATTCGGCCGGGAGGTGTCATGGACCAATTTTCCGCTTCCATTGCGAATGCCCTTGTGGGCAATAAATTAAATGAAGACCTATTGGAAATTCATTTTCCTGCTTGTGAAATCATCTTTAAAAAATCATGCATCATTGCTTTAGTAGGCGCCCATTTTTCTGCTAAATTAAATGAAAAATACCTCCCCTTAAACAGGCCCATTCTGATTCCTACGAATGGCAAATTGCAATTTGTCGCCCCTAAATCTGGCAGAATCGTGTATTTAGCTATCCAAGGAGGTCTGGTAGGCCAAGGGCGTCTCATAAAAAACAGTGAAATAGCATTTAAAAAGACGCCCAAACTGGATTCCACTTCCTTGCACATTTTTCCATGGTCAGCAGATGTCGATTGGCAAAAATATTCCCCCGAAATTCATGTCATTCAAGGCCGAGAATGGGAGCGATTAAATGAAGAATCGCAAAGAAAATTTTGTTGCAAGCCCTTTAAATTATCCCATCATGCGGATCGCATGGGCTACCGATTACAGCATGAACCTTTCCACACTAGAACCAAGGAAGAAATAATTTCTTCTGCCGTTAATTTTGGAACGATCCAACTGCTACCCAATGGACAAACAATTGTGCTGATGGCCGACCATCAAACGACCGGCGGATACCCAAGAATTGCGCATGTCATTTCGGCCGACCTCCCCAAACTAGCTCAAAAAAGTCCCGGGGATGAAGTCGTATTTCATCTCACCGACCAAGAAACTGCTGAGAAAGAATGGGCAGCCCAACAAAAACACATTAGACAAATTCAAAATATAAGCCAATTAAAACTAGATGAATTCTTTCAGAAAAATTCCAATCAATTGTGATTTAGGAGAAGGGATGCCAGACGATGCGGCGATTATCCCGTTCATCGACGAGGCGAATATTGCCTGTGGTTTCCATGCTGGAGATTCGTTAAGTATGCGAACAACGATCGCACATTGCCTTTCACATCAAGTAAAAATAGGCGCCCATCCTTCCTATTTGGATCGTGAAAATTTTGGCCGAACCGTTGTCAAATTAAGCCCAACCGAAATATACCAGTTGGTCCAAAAACAAGTACACATTTTACAGAAAATAGCCGCCGAGTCAGGCACTAAACTAAACCACGTTAAGCCTCATGGTGCCTTATATAATGAATCTGCCAAAAATGAAACCGTCGCTCATGCCATTGCTAAAGCTGTTTTTGACCTTGATCCAACCCTTATTTTATTTGGACTAAGCCAAAGTCATTCCATCACACAAGCAATAAAAATGGGATTAAGAGTTGCCAATGAAACTTTTGCAGATCGAGCTTATGTTGAGGATGGCAGTTTAATGCCCAGAAGCCAAATCGGGGCAGTTCATGAAGATGAGGACCTAGTAGTCCAACAAGTTCTCGATGTAAGAAATGGTTTTGTTCGGGACAGCTTTGGAAATAAAATATTTCTGCCCGCCGATACGATTTGCATTCATGGGGATGGGCCCAATGCACTAGCTTTCGCTAAAAAAATTCACGGCCTATAGACCTATTTCATCTGGTCAACGGGAATGCCAAAAACTTTCAAACTGATTTGATTCAGGTCTTGTTTGGGGCCCATAAAATGAATCGTTCTATGGTGATGCGTTAGCGTTTTTCCAGGATCCAATTCCGCCGCCGGAGAAGAACTCTCGATCTCATAAAATTTACCCAATTGGTTTCCATTATTAACGCCATCATTGTATGCGTTCACCGCATCGCCACTTAATGGGTCCTTTTGAAGCTCCCACTTTCCATTGACATACTGAGAATTACCCCCTGGCAAATCAAATTGGGCTACAGTCAACACCTGTTTTTCCGCATCATAACTTCCAATAAATGGCAAAGCCCTAGACGGAGAAATACCAATTTTACTTCGATATTTGGCATCGGCCTTAAAAAATATAACTCCATTTTCATGTCTTAATCGGTCAGCCGGTACCTTCCCAAAATAATCATCCGTATAAACAGGGCCTTCCGCATCTTGTTTAAATGGCGCAACGACCATCGTTTTTTCCGAAGCATTTAACATACTTAAAATCCAAATGGATAGCATTCCATTGGTTTTATTCCATGGAATTTTTCCTGTATTGGTGATGGAATTAGCCGTTTCAAAGCCAACC